>Ga0334722_10000503_pt1 | contig 57347 bp, 50 predicted proteins | sample C3_bottom_MG_FD_207210 | JGI IMG/M metagenome (GOLD analysis project Ga0334722, IMG submission 207210) | Sediment microbial communities from Yellowstone Lake, YNP, Wyoming, USA - C3_bottom | ecosystem: Environmental > Aquatic > Freshwater > Lake > Sediment | place: USA: Wyoming | collected... | reverse complement strand
ATTACCGAATATACTTTGTTTTCGTCATGTTCGATTTGGACGTCTTGCTTGCCTGCTTTCTCAACTTGCTTTCTTCCCAAAAGTTCTAGGTAAATGTGCATAACATCAAATGGTGTTGCGGACTCCGCAGCCATAGTCCTTGCAGTTTCTGCGTACCGGCCACCGCTAAGCTCCAAAAGCTCAGTAGGAATCAACCTTTGGGTTCCAATTAAATAAGGCCGAGCCCAGCGAGTGTAAAGTTTAATTGCGGCTATTTGAGATTTCAAGTAAGCTTTTTCCACCCCGAATCTCTTTCTCAGTTCTTTTTCAGAAATTGCGCGCCATTCTATGTACTCTGCAATTCTAGGCCTCAAGATTCTTTTAGTGACGTCGGTGATATCCATATCATCAACTTTCTTTTCCATCTCTTTCTTGAGTTTCTCGAGATTTTCACCTCCAGGAACTGTCAAGGCGACAAAGGCGTCTCTTAGAAGAACAAAATTCAAATTCTGAACTAGCGCATTAATTGCGGCCGCGCCTTTTTTCATGTCAACTTCCGTGAGCCAGATAGTTTTCAAGGAAAGGTCCGCAGTTCTAGACTTGTCAGTATCTCCAGACTTCAAGTCATCATAGTGTTTAAAGCGCAACTCAAACTCGCGCATGTCATAAACCAGATTGATCACGCTCTTTACAACTGCATTGATTATGGCCAAAAGTTCTGTGGCACGCTTTTCCAAATTAGTTCGGCGCATGCCCATCTCACCATAAAAGCCAGAAGCTTCTGAGGCAGAGAAAAAGTCTGCAGTCTTGTCAACTTGATAGCCTAAACTTTCGCGTAAGAAGTCAAGAAGCCAATAATAAACTGGCTCCAAGGTCTCCATAAAAGAATCATAAGACAGCTCGAATTGTGCCACAACATCGCCTTTAATTATATCTGGTGTCCTTAGCTCCTCGATTTCGCTTTTGAGCTCGGTATCTTCCTTAACGTCAGAAAGCTCTAATATGCTATCAAGGTACGCCCTTGCATCGTCCTTCTTATCTTTAGGGAACTTCTTTAATTTGGCTTTAACTTCCTCGAGCTTTATAGCCATGGCCAGAAATAAAAGTAGTTTTGCAATATTAAAAAGCTTGTTAGCGACCCTTTTCCAATGCCTCGACGGAAAAAGTGGGTTTTGGCTAAGCCTCAAGCCCACGTAGCTAAAAAACTATTTAAATCGAGATTTGCACTTCTATTTTGGCCACAATGGGTATATTTGACTCAGAGCAAATTCCGAGAATTTGCGTGAGCTCGAAAAACCGGAGCCGCATATAATGGGGATTTTCGACTTTCTCAAGAAAAAGAGACCTGAAGAGGAATTTATGGACTTCGGAGCTCCACCACCCGGCTACGGTCCTGCAGGTCCACCACCTGGTTTTCAGCCAATGGGCGCACCGCCAGGAGGCTTTCCTGGACAAGAACCTATGCCCGGCTTGCCACCAGACATGGGTATGATGGGCCCACCACCAATGAGCTATGGCCCTCCACAAACACAGTCAGCAGATATGGAAGCTTTGAGGCGCGCTATTGATACTTTGAATTACAAGCTTGATTCCCTGAAAGCTGGTTTGGACGCGATAAATGCTAGATTAGCAAACATAGAGAGCGCAATGCGATCTGTTCCGCCACAGCAAGGCGGCGGCTTTTATTAGAAGAATTTTTAAGAGTTAGCTATCAGCGGTTTTTATGTCAATTGTGACTGATTTTATTTACAAATACTACTTACTGCCGATACGAGCTGATGAAGGCTATAATTTTGTTAACTCTATAACGTATGCTTTGCTGGCCCTCGGACTTCTGTATGTGATTTACAAAGGCCTTGAGACTGCCAAAGTTGAAATCAATTTCAAATTCTTTATCGGCTTGCTGCCCTTCATAATTTTAGGCTCTTCGATCAGAGCGTTTGTAGACCACGGTTTTTACAATTACAGTTTCTGGACGGTCTCTCCTGGAATTTACGTATTGATATCTGGTGTTTTCTTGTTGTCTTTGGTTTTCGCAGTTGTAATTCAGAAGTTCAATAACATAGACTTTTGGAAAACTTTGCTAGGGGTCGGCTTACTATTGGCGGTTGTAAACTTTGTTGCTGTTGCGGGCAAATTGAGATTCGAAAATTTGCTATTTGGAGCAGCTATTATTGCGCTTGCAATAATTGCAACTCTGGCTTTGTACTTCGTATTCAAGAAATTAAACTGGACTTGGGCGACCCGAAAGACTGCATTCCTGCCATTTCCGGCGCATATGCTAGATGCTTCAGCAACTTTCATAGCTGTCGATTTTCTTGGTGCTACTGAAAAGCACCCGCTCCCGCAGCTTGCATCCGGTTTTGTTGGAACTGCAGCGATAATGTTCTTGCTGAAATTATTTGTCTTGATCCCTGCAGTCTGGCTCTTGGATAAAGAAATCAAGAATAAAAACCTAAGAAATTACCTGTTAATTTCCATTGCCGTCCTTGGACTTGCAGAAGGCCTTCGGGATTTGCTGACAATGATGCTAGTTTAATCGCTATGTTGTATCGCAAAGCGATACGACGAAATCCCGGGGTTTTGACGCCGGTTTAGTTTCTACGGAACCACTTTGCAAAGCTACTTTTTGAACATGTGTCACAAACAAATTGGTTTCTCCTGAAAACCAAGTGCGTGGATTCTCCGCAAACTTCGCATTTGCCAAATGCGGTGTGGTCTTCCCTAGTCTCAGCTTTTACTTTGGCTTGCTCTATCAAAACATCTATGAGCTCTCGGGAATTTTTTAAAACGTCGCGGTTTGTTACTATGCCAACAAGATTGTTTTCATTATCAACCACTGGAATTCTTGTGACATCAAACTTTGCCATCTTTGACGCGATAGAATTCATATCCTCATCCGCTGTCGCAATGACTTTTGGCGGAGAGGTCATTATTTGACTGGTTTTAATTTCTGAAGGTTGCAAGTTTGCAGCAACAACTTTCATCATTATGTCTCTCTCAGTAACCATACCAATGACTTTTCCGTGCTCGATTACTGGCAAACCACCAATCCTAAACGTGTTCATAAGCCTCGCAACCTCGGCAGCAGACATATCTAGCCTTGAAATTACAACTTCGCCAGTCATAATGTCAATTGCTTTTATACCAGAACCATTTGACATGACTAAGAACTGTCTTGCGCAATTAAATCATTTTATTTGTTTGAGAATATACGTTACCTATCACACTCTGGAAAAGTTTATAAGTATGACTTTTCGCGATAACACTAATCGCAAACCACGATAGCGATTAGTGGAATAGAAACTCACAAGAGTTTCTATACCTACTAAGACAACTCATAATAGGTGCTTTAATGGGTAAGTACGACAGTTTGACAGAGGTTGCTAAGAAACTGCAAGCCCTAGATAACGATGTCAAGCTGAAGATTCTTGTGCTGCTTGTTGAAGAAGGTTCAAAATCAATTACTGACATTTCTAAAGAGCTTAACATAAATTTCTCAACTGCTCACAAATATTTAGAGCAGCTAGAAGGTGCCAATTTAGTCGCATCAAAGCAAGTTTCTGAAAACAGACTCAAAAGATTGTTCACGATAAAAGACTTTGACATCGAACTTTCTCCAAAGGGCCTTTCGGACTTTGTAAGCGGCGAATCAAAAAAAGAAATCAAAGGCAAATTCAAAGTCATAAATCAAAAAGGTCAACTAGAGGATTTTGACGACAAGCTCTTCTCACAAAAGTACCTTAAGCGAGGAATGCCGAGAAGTATAATAGTAAACGCTTTGGCTTCCATACTCGAGCAAGCTTACGACGGTATAACTTTGCTTGAGCTAAGGCGATTTTTCAAGCAGGAGCTGGAAAGAAAAGTCCAAAACATACACGACGTGTTCAAACAGATTGAAGAATCTGAAAAACACAAGCGAACATATGCGCACTTGCTGGCACTAGTGCGTCCAGAAGCACTTAACAAGCACGCAAATGGTGACATTTTTATAAGAAACCTACATTATCCGAAATTGCTTAAGTTCTCGCACGATATTCGGGCCGTTTATCTGCACGGCGGGGTAGAAGGAAAAAGAAAAGCTAAGGAATTTGGCGAACTTATGGAGTATATTGATGGCGTTATTAATGCGGTTGGCGAGTATACGCAAGGTTCGCATATCCTCGACTCGTTTAATTATTTCGTAGCACCTGTAGTAGGAGAAAATCTTACTGCACAGAATATCGCACAACTAAGGAAATTCTTGGAAAATTTGCAAGCCAGAAGCCTTGCATTAGGCATAAAATTCTATCTTGGTTTAGACGTGGGGCTTCCAAAATGGGCCAACGCATTGTCCCCGTACTATTTCACTGAAGAAAGAAAGTTGATTTATTATGACTCGTATGAAAAAACTGCGCAAGCAATAGCAAGAGAGTGCTTGAAATATCTGCAAGAAGAAAAGCAAGACCACATTAGACCTGTCTTGAAAGTTTGGGACAAAAATTTCGAATTTAACAAAGCAACGGTGGAAGGTATACCTGTTGTGTTGATAGCAAATATGACTGCACCTTGGCAAACAATAAACGCCAGCTACAGCATTGGCGCGAGATTCGATGCCAGATGGAAAAATTGGATGCGGACTGTCAAAGTTGGTGAAGTTCAAAACATAACAATAAACCTACCACGTTTGGCGCACAGCGCCAATAAGGATGAAAGTGACTTTTTCAAGAGACTTGAACAAATGTTCAAGACAGTCTTGGAATGTTTCGAGGATATGGCCGAACTTGTCCCGGGCGAATTTCTCAGGCAAAAGACTAGTTTCAAATCCGCTCAGAAAGAGCGTTGGGATTGCGTGCACGTAGAAGACAGCTCATATCTGATATCTATAACGGGCCTTGATGAAGCAGTTTATCTTTTGACTGGCAAAAGGTTACATGAAAACCTAGCTTTGGGAGAAAAAATTTTGCGTGAATGCCAGAAGCTTATTTCTAAATATAACAAATTGCAAGTTAGAATAGATTTAAAGGAAGAGCCAGATCCAGAGTTGGCACAGAGATTTTACAAATTAGATAAAAAATCAGGCGTTCGAGTTGAAAGCTACACGCCCGGTGCTAATTCTAAGGATTATTTGGCGTCTGCCAAATTGCACAAATATTTGTTAGGTGGCCACTGCGTATTTGTAAACCGGAAAGAGTTTGATTTCAAATCTTTCGTTAAATGCGGTGGAGGCCTAGCTAAATTAGTGTAAGATGGTGTCTTGGAAAAATGATTTTTATTTTATAGGTAAAGACGTTAATGAAGAGCGTGGAAATCCGGCGCCTTCGCCAGATTCATTAAAATTTGTAGTATCTTTTCCACAAACTTACGCTAATGCTTTGCACTTTAGGCTTGACCAAACACCGCGATGGTTCCGCGTCAGGCCGTGGAAATCGCTAATATCCACAGACGGACCAATTTCCCAAACTGGATTAAGAAACGAAGGGAACGTACACGCCGCAGTAGCCCTAAACATAGACAAAAGAACCAGTTATAAGCTAGAAGTTGTTGGAAAAGGATCGCACAGGTATTTATCCGCGGTTGTATCCGCTCCTAATTTAGGACTTTTAGAAGAAAATAGTCTAAAGAGCAAAGCGACGTCTAAGCCACAAAAAACTCTAGAGTCTTTGACTAAGTATTTGACCTTAATCTCCGGTTTGCGCAATGGCAACATATTTTTACGCGGTGCAGCAGCATATAACCGAGAAACCGAAGAAGTGATTTTATTCCCTGGAGCTAACGGAAGACAAAAAGGGAAAACTCTTGCTTTAGCACACTGCTTGTCCCGCGGTTATGAACCTTTGGCGAATTCTCATATTTGGTTAAAATTTGCTGATGAACGACTCTATGTTTACCCACAACGTTTGGGCGATCCGCTCCCTATGCGAATTAGAAAATCGCACTATGAAGGCGAATTAACTGATCATAATTTAGATACCGAGTCTATTGAGGCTGAAAGAAAGTCTATCGGCGCCAAGCCACTTGGTGCAAAGATTGGCAAAGCACAATCGCCAGAAGATGTGCTGGTATATGTTAATACGCCTAAAGATAGAGTAGGGCTAAAAATACCCTTGGATAAACTTTTAGTACTTTGGCCAGAAGACTTGAATTTAGCTTCTGGTGAGCTATATCTAGTTCCTAGACAACCAGAAGACATACTGCAAAATCTGCACAGATCTTGGTACTGGAATATAGAACAAATAATAAAATTTGGCAGGCAGTTTATAGACAAGAATAGGGCAGAAGCCAGGTTTAATGGTGTACTGGAAGATTTTGTCGAGGGTTTAACATTAAACGACTATATGCAGCCAGTAGTTCAATCTACTGACGAAGCACTCGAAAAAGCATCAGACTTCTTCAAGGATGTACTAAGACCCGAACATTATAGAGAAGCGCACGGTAGTCCGACTACTTTACTTAGTCAATTTCATGAAGTAGCGTACAAAATGGCCCCCGTGTCGTTGGAGGACAGGCTAGGACTGCCTATAACACGATTAATGCGCACGCTTAACGAAAACTTAAGAAAATGTGAAGAGCTCAAAATAGCCGGCACAGTGGTTGACTATTACAATGCGAAGGACATGCACAGGTTGTTCCATGACGGTGTTAGACCTCCGCGATGTAGATCAGAGACTGATTCTTTTACGCCGCAGTCCGCTAGCGAACTTGCAGACGGCCATGTTATAGATAGTATCTTTAGAGACTTAGCGTTTCAAAGAGGTGCTCGACGCATACTAAACGTAAGATGTTTGGACCCGGACGGAAATATTGTTGGTTCATATAAGTTTGCTAGCCCGGATGGAGTTTATAGTAATACTATAGAAATGGAGCCGTAAGCTTTAAAATATCTACTTTAGGGTAATAAATTACTATGCCACCCGAAACTGAATATAGATTAGTAGTACGTTTACCTAGTCATCCGGCGCACTTACCAGCAGGATACACTCAAGCTGCGCTGTTAGAAACTCAAGCTTGGTTCGATGTGAAAGATGCTTTACGTAACGCGCATTCTGTTGGAGGTTACGAAGGCATAGACCTTAAATTTGTTGAAATAGCCGACGGAGATGGCCGCAAAGAGATCATTTTAGGATTGCCCCTGGAAAGAGTAGAGGAACTCAAAAGTAAAACTCAAACGTTATTTATGAAAGTCTATGAAACTCTAAAAAATAGTGGTGTGGACCCCAAGATCGTAGAGGTAAAACAAATCTTACGCGCACCTCAAGATGCCATCACTTTAGATGATTTTGTAAGTAGTTATGTGCCACAGAGACCCAACACTCATTCTGATTCTTCCCCTAACTAAATTGAGCCTGCGAACTAGCTAACGCTATGCAACATCTCTTAGATCGCTAGTTTAGTAGATTACTAAACCACACTTCAAGCAAAACACTTCACCCGTGAAATAGTTGGTGCTTATCTCCTTGTTCTGGCAAGCTGGGCACTCTTCGAGCGACCACATCTTAGCTTGCTTCGTTTCGGTTTGTCCTACTTTATGTAATTTCATTCCACATCACACCTCATTCTGATTTTACACAAATGTATTTAAAATATCTTTCTTCGTGATATGATATATCATAAACAGCGAAACTTCACAAAACGCGATAACAAAAACCGGTTTTTACCGTCGTTTTGCGGTTTTTGGAATAGAAAAATCTACGAGTTTTATATAGAAAGACGACAAGTTCCGGCAGTTTATTAGCCCCAGGCTTCTTTTCTTATTTTGTCCGCGGGGACTCCAAGTTCCTTGAGCATCTTTATCAAATCATCAACCATTAGCGGCGGCCCGCAAAGGAAATAGGATTTATCCTTGTGCGCTTGGATATATTTCTTTATCAGGCCTGCATTTATTCTGCCTAATTCTCCGTTCCAGCTTTTTGCGTTGGCCTTGGTCAAAGTGCAAATCAATTTTATGTTTGGATTTTTCTTCACAATCTTTAACAGTTCTGACAAGAAGACTGCGTTTTCTTTTGCCTTGCAGCTATAAAACAAAGTAATTTTGTTGTCTAGCTTTTTTTCAGTTGCGTACCGTATGCCCGGCATAAATGGCGTTATGCCAACTCCGCCAGCCATTAGAACAACGTCTTTTTGATTAAGAAAGTTCAGAACGCCACCGAAAGGTCCGCGAATATCTACGGTGCCGTCGATTTGCAAGCCGTCCAAAAATGTCGCGAATTCGCCGCCCATTTTTACGGTTACCTCAACGTACTTTTTGTTAGGTGATGACGACACTGAATAAGCGCGCCAAATCAATTTGCCTTGTGAATCGGTCGTGTAAATGTTGATGAATTGCCCTGGCGAGAACTCAAATTTTTTCTCTGGAGCAAACCGGAACGTCTTGACATCTGCAGTTTCAACTATCTTCTTGATAAGTTTGAATTTTAACGCTTCCATAAACTCACTACAGTTTCTTTACAATGGAATCTGGCAGGCAGAAATCGGCACAGTATTCTGGACAAACTCTGTTGTCTCCTGCTTTTGCGCCCTCTATTTTGCAAGCATTAGTACAAACTTGCTTCAAATCAGATGGGCAGCTTTCTCCAATTGGCTTTAAGTCAAAGTGTGAGCCATCACTGCAAGAAACTCCACCAACCGTGTTTTTGCAGGATGCTGCTGCAAAACCGGTTATGGAGCCGCCGTGGCCTAAGCCAAATAGGTCTCCAAAAAACAGGATTATGTTAACTCCGACAATAAGGACTAACAAGAAGCCTATGAACATTACCCAACCGTTTTCATCCATATGAGAATGACTTAAAAAACCAGATATTTAAGGTTTTTTGAAATGTTAATAGGTATAGTTGGCAAGCCAAACGTTGGAAAATCGACTTTCTTCAAGGCTGCAACGCTTGCAGAGGTCGAAATAGCAGCCAGACCGTTTACGACCATAAAGCCAAATGAAGGCGTAGGCTTCGTGCGCATTGATTGCATTGAGAGCTTCTTCAAAGTAAAATGCAATCCGAGGCAAGGCTTTTGCATCGATAGCCAGAGATTCGCTCCCGTAAAACTAATGGATGTTGCTGGTCTTGTTCCAGGCGCACACCTGGGAAAAGGCTTGGGCAACAAATTTCTCTCTGACTTAGTGCAAGCTGATGTTCTGATTCACGTTGTTGATGCTTCTGGCTCGACAAATGAAAACGGAGAATTAGTTGAAGCTGGAAGTTACGATCCTTCCAGGGACGTGAAATTCGTTGAAGACGAACTAGACCGGTGGTTCGCAAGCATGCTGAAGGAAAATTGGAGCAAGTTTGTCCGTCACGGCCTGCAAAAAGCTCCGGACAAAGCGCTTGCAGAGCAATTCTATGGTTTCAAAGTAACTTTGGACATGGTAACAAAGGCTCTAAGAACATCAAAATTGGAAGCCAAAAAGCTTGCTGACTGGTCAGACTCAGATATATTGTTGTTTGCATCTGCCGTACGAGCAATGTCAAAGCCGGTTGTAATTGCAGCAAACAAAATTGATTTACCGAGTTCAAAAGCAAACATCGAGAAGCTAAAAAAGGAATTTCCAAACAGCTTTGTAGTTCCTTGTTCCGCCGAATCAGAGCTCGCTCTCCGCGAGGCAGCAAAATCTAACCTCATCAAATACATTCCAGGCGATTCTGATTTCCAAACACTAATGCCTGAGAAACTTTCTTCGCAGCAGAAGAAAGCCCTGGAATTCATCCGCGAGAAGATTTTGAAAGTCTGGGGCAAGACGGGATTGCAAGCCTGCCTGAATGCAGCTGTTTTTGACTTCCTGCATTACATAGCGATTTTCCCTGGCGGTGTTTCAAAGCTTTCGGATTCTGAAGGGCGCGTGCTCCCAGATGTGTTTTTGCTGCCTCCAAAATCAACTGCAATAGACTTTGCAAATAAAATACACACAGATTTCGCAAAGAACTTTGTCGCTGCAATTGATGTAAAAACGCGGAGAAAGATTGGCAGAGACACAGAATTGAAAAATCTTGATGTAATCGAAATACTGACTTCAAAGTAAGGTTTAAAAATGCAAGTTATGGAGCTTTAGGTATGGGAAGAATACGAGCTGGTTTTGTTAAAAGACAAGCTGAGAAGCTTATGAAGATCAACTTAGACAAATTTAGCCAGAGTTTTGAAGATAACAAGAAGCTGGTTTCTCAATTCGCTGAAGTTCCAACGAAAAAATTAAGAAACTTGCTTGCTGGATTCATCACGAAAAATTTAAAGTCTAATCGCGAATAAATTTTCCGGGACCTCGCAAAATAGTTAAGCTATTTTGCTCAGTAACAAAAAATTTAAAGTCTAGTAAAGACTAGACAATACAGAGACAACACAAATTTGGAGGTGTACTATGGACAAGAAGGATGACTACAACATATATATCGGTGGCAAGCCATTTATGAACTATGTCACTGCGGTAGTTATGCAGTTTACGACACAGGGAGCGAGCACAGTCGTGGTGAAGAGCAGAGGAAAGTTTATTTCCCGAGCAGTTGACGTTGCAGAAGTTGTGAAGAGCAGATTTATGAAAGACCTAGTTGACCTTGGAGAAATAAAAATCGGCTCAGAGGAATTCACGAACAATGAAAACAGGCAAGTTAGAGTTTCTACTATGGAAATCACGCTGACTAAAAGAACAGCAGCGTAATTTCATTTCTTTTTAGTTGTTCCATTTTTGGCCGTTTCTTTTAAAAAGCTAATCTCAATTGAAACTTTTATGTCGCTGATACAAGATGATGTTCTAAGCATTCTCTACCAGGGACCGCTAACCAAAAAATCTTTGCAGGGTCTGGAAATTGCTCCAGGGACGCTAGACAAACTTATTGCCCAAGAACTTGTTCGTGATATAGACAAAACGGGCATTGAGGGCGTTTATCAGATTACAAAGTCTGGACAGGCATATGTAGAGAAGCGGGCTGACGAACTCGCTCGCAGCAAACCTTATGCGCCAGCGACCGCTTGATTGCTGAAGAATCGTCTTACTTTCTCCACAGGCAACTTAGTCACGACTGGCTTCCATTCTGGCGGAATTGATTTCAGATAGTTTGCCCAAGCGAATCTTTTGTCCATGAATATGACTACGCCTCTATCGTCCATGCTTCTCACGCATCTTCCGGCTGCCTGCAAAGACTTTGTCATTGCAGGATAAATATAACCATAATCCCAACCTCTTCCAAACTTGAAATCATAATAATCTATCAGACTTTGAGTCTCCAGGTCTGGAGATGCTAGCGGAACTCCAACAACAATAACAGCTTCCAAAAACTTTCCTGGCAAGTCTATACCCTCAGACATTGAGCCGCCCTGAACTGCAAATAAAACCGCGCCTTTGTCTGCAGCCAGCTTGAAATTGTACAAAATCGCTGCTCTCTGAGCCTTGCTCAAGTCTGACCTATCAAGGAAGACTTGCTTTTGCACTTTATTTTCCATAAAAGACATTACTGACTGCAAGAAAATGTAAGATGGAAAGAAAACTGCTACATTGTGCGGCACTTCTTTAATCAAATCAGCACAAATATTTGCTATTTTATTAAATTCGTCAGGATCTCTCTCCGTAAATTTGGTTGTAGTGCTCGGTTCTATCAAGACCAAGCGGTTCTTGGACTCGAATGGAGTTGGATAAACCTTGATGTCTGTTTTTTCCAGCTTTAAGCCCAATAAATCTCGATAAAGTTCTCCAGGAACCAAAGTTCCTGACATCAAAACCGCGGCTGCGCAATTGTCAAATACTTCTGCTGATGAAGCTGCCGGATTCAAGCAGCTGTAAACTATATTTACAAAGGCCGTCCTTGCTTTCGTGTATTGTTTTCTTATTATTCTAACAAAACCAGCGTCCTCACCGAGCCAAGCTTCCAAGAAATCTGCAACAAAACCCAGATGCGACTTCCTTTCCTTTTTTCTTATCTCTACCGCAGCACTGGTTAAATCATCAATCAAGTCATCATATTTGTAGCCAGTCGCTTTTTCAACTTCCGCAACAAATTTCTCCTTCTTCAGAAGGCTTTCTCTTCCCCCTTCTAGAAACTCTTGTGACATGTTTTCAAAAGCATCAGCCAGATAGCCCATGGCTATTGCCAAGTCTGTAAACTGCAGAGCTCTGGCTTCCTTCGCAGCTCGTTTTACAGTAATATCCGCTAACTTTTCTGACAAAATGGAGCGTATTCTTCCGGGCAAGTTATGCGCTTCGTCAACAATTATTATTGAATTTTTCAAATTCTTATTCAGCCTGCCAAGGAAAGCTTGCCGGATAGATGGGTGGAATAGGTGATAGTAATCGGCAATTACGACAGTTGCCTCTTTCCCTAGCAAAGTTGAAAATTCATAGCTGCAAAACTCATCCTTGTACTTTTCCACGATTTCTTCTGCGTGCAAAATTTCTCCTTTCTTCAGCTCCATCATCGTAAATGATGCCTTGCCTTGCAGCCGGTCTGCGCCTTTGCCCCAAACTGCATTGTAGAAAGGACAGCGCTCTTCCGCGACCAAGTCATGACAGAATTGGTTAAACTCTTTTGAGCTTAGCTCTTGAACTGCAGAGTGGCTGCACATCCATTTTTTCCCGATCAAGTCTGCAACTTGAAAGTTCAAGTTGTGTTTTTGTTTTATCTGCCTTAAAGTTTCTATTGCTATTTGGTGCTGCGTGTGCTTCGGAGTCAGGAAAAATACTGTCAAGCCTTGCTCAAGTGCAGCTGTCAAGGCAGGAGACAACGTAGCGGCAGTCTTTCCAAGCCCAGTTGGCGCGTGCGCTATCAAGTTTTTCCTTTGCTCGATGGCTTTTGCTACATCATTGACAAGCTCTTGCTGTATTGGCCTAATTTTATCAAAAGGAAAATACAAAGTTGTCATCAAAAAACATTAAATACGAACACTTATATTAATTTCCAATGGAGAAAGAAAAGCGAGTTTTAATTTGCCCTAGATGCGGCAGCACAAAAATCATGCCCCATCCTTCTGACAAAAAACACAACATCAAGCACGGCTCTGTTCTGGAAGCTTACTATTCGAAGCGCATTTGTGAAAACTGCAAATACACTGGCTACTTCTTCCCGGACGTGCCTGCAAACCGGTTGAAAAAGCTTCAGCAAGATATCAAAGCATTGAAATTAAGATAATGGCAATAACTCTAAAGTGTAGTGGAAAATGCCAAGTTCTGGATGATGGCACGTTTAAGATTGGTGCGGGGTGTGCCAACTGCAAAGAATGCAATTTTGTAGCCAAGCTGCATCCTTTTGGACCTGGACGACTTAATTAACTATATATTACAAAACCGTAATATATTTATACCTTCAATTTCTATAACTCGCTGATGAATAGTCACAAGATGTTCTTTGCAGCACTTTCTAATGAAGGTAGGCTTGAAATTGTCAATGCATTAAGCGATGGTCCTCTGAAAGTCAGCGAAATTGTCAAATTAACGGATTTCAAGCAGAGCCGAGTGTCAAGAAGTTTGGATTGCTTGGCTTGCTGCGGCTTTGTATCCGCTGTAAAAAATGGCCGAGAGAGGATCTACAAGTTAAACGAAACTGTGCTCGGCGTGCTGAATGCAATTGAGAAGCACGAGGAGCTGCACGGTAACAGGTGCAAATGCGGGGTTGAAAAGAAAAATGGCCATAGATGTAGTATGTAAAATGACTGTAAGCGAAAACTCGCCGCTGAAGGCGGTATACAACGGCAAGGAGTATTACTTTTGCAGCCCTGGTTGTCAGCAGTCTTTTAAGAGTAGCCCTGCAAAATTCGTAAAGTAAATGGAAGAAAAACAAATCACTATAGACTTGAGTTCGAACATTGTTTATGCTGCCATAATAATTTCGGCTGCAGCAACTGCAAGCCTTGGATATTTTCTCAAGGCGTCTCCTTATTTCATAGCGTTGGCACTCTTGCTGGGTTTGATTGGCGTTGTTGGGACTTTTGCAATGTGCAAGAAGCACTGCTTGTCTGAGGTGCACTGCGCGATGTGTGGCATGGTTTTTGCAATGATGCCTGCCTTTGTTGTTGGAACGATCCATGCACTCCAAACTGGCGATTTTGTCATGCCAATAATTTCGGGAACAATCGTCGGAGCCTTGGTTGGAATTCCTTTCGGTGCAACCGGCGGCGCTATGGGACGACTGGAAGCTGTGATGGCGGCTCCGATGGGCGGAATTATGGGCTCCATGACTGGAGTAATGGTAAGAATCTATAATATTGATTTGTTCATGATTGCACTCGCCGCAATAGTCTTGTTTGTAATGTTGGAAACTGCCTGGATGATACACAAGCTGTCTGGCGGCAATCTAAATTTTAAATCGATGGGCGTTGGTTGCGTATTAGCAATTCTTCTAACTACTTCTGTAGGCGCGCTTTCTTATCCTGTCGGCGACTCGGCACAAGACCTTGGACAACTTTTGCAGCAAGGACCCAGCCCGACAGGCGAAGTGCAGGACATAAATTTGAAAATAACTTCTCGCGGCTATGAGCCTTCCACTCAAACTTTGAAAAAAGGCGTGCCAGTTAGATTGCATTTGCAAGCAGATTCGGATGCGGGTTGTGCAAGAGCGTTTACAATTCCGGAATTCGGAATCAAAACAATTGTTTCGCCTGGCGGCTCGGATGTTGTAGAATTCACGCCAACTGAAGACGGCCAGCTTCCTTTCAGCTGTTCTATGGGCATGGCCCGAGGTTCATTTAACGTAGCATAATGGCAACGGATCCGATATGCGGGATGTTTGTGGACGAAAAGTCTGCAACTATAAAGCGAACTATCAAAGGCACTACTTACTATTTCTGCAGTTCTAATTGCCTTGTAGCATTCGAAGCTCCTGAAAAGGAGACGAAGATTCTGAAATATTCTGCGGTCTTTGGCCTTATCCTGGCTGCTGCAGTTTTAGCAGTAACGTTCCTTTACGCTGGCCCGTTCATGAAACTAATTGCATTCCTGCTGGCAACTCCGGTTCAGCTAGTAATTGGCTACAGATACTACAAAGGCGCTTGGGACGGCCTGAAAATGAAGACTGCAAACATGGACACGCTGATCGCTTTGGGCACGAGCGCGGCTTGGGTTTACAGCACTCTCGTAACATTTGTGCCTAATTTAGGAACTGGTGTTTTCTTTGACGTATCTGCAGTCATAATCGCTATTACAGTAACAGGAAAATATTTTGAAGAAGTTGCAAAGGGCAAGGCTTCCGAGTCTCTGCACAAGCTTATGGACTTGCGGCCAAAAACTGCGAAGATCTTGGTAAAAGGAAAAGAAATTGAAAAACCAGTTTCTGAAATTGCCCTTGGCGATATTTGTGTCGTCAGGCCTGGAGAAAGCATTCCAACAGATGGAATTGTGGTTGAAGGGCACTCCGATGTTAATGAGTCAATGGTAACTGGCGAATCCATGCCTGTTTCAAAATACAAAGGCGATCAAGTCATTGGTGGAACAATAAACGAAGCTGGTTTATTGAAGATTAAAGCAACAAAAGTTGGCGAAGATACAGTACTTTCGCAAATTATTGCCTTGGTTGGCCAAGCTCAACTTGGGAAAATTCCAATTCAGCACATGGTTGATAGGGTAGCAGCCAAATTTGTTCCTGCAGTGATTGGAATTGCATTGCTGGCTTTCTCTTTCTGGTATCTCACAGGACAAAGCTTCATCTTTTCACTTACAATCTTAGTCTCAGTCCTAATCATAGCTTGCCCTTGCGCTCTTGGTTTGGCAACGCCAACTGCTTTGTTAATAGGAATTGGCAAGGCTGCAGAATCCGGCATTTTAGTAAGACAAGGCGAAGCTCTTGAATTGGCAAAGAACGTTGACACAATAGTGTTTGACAAAACTGGCACTTTGACAAAAGGCAGGCCAGACGTTATAGATATAATTCCGATCAAAGGCAAAAAGGAAGCCGTGCTTAAAGTTGCGGCAATCGCTGAAAAAGGCTCTGAACACCCATTGGGCCGCTCTATTTTCAAAAGGGCAAATGATCTAAAACTAAAGATTCCTGATGCAGAAAAATACAGGGCTGTGACTGGCAAGGGCATACTTGCACGCTACTCAAATTCAGATATTCTTGTTGGCAACCGCGATTTAATGAAAGAATACAAAATAAGTCTAAGGAAAGTTGAGCCCATATTAAAAGAATATGAGGCGCAAGCCAAGACCGCTATCTTAGTTGCATTGGATAGGCAGATAATTGGCATCATAACTTTGGCTGACACTTTGAAAGAAACTTCAAAAGACGCTGTCGATAGTTTGAGGAAATTGGGCAAAGAAGTCATACTTTTGACAGGAGATAATGAACAGACTGCAAAAGAGATTGCCAAGCAAGTTGGTATAACTAATATTGTGGCTAACATAAAGCCTGGCGACAAAGCTGCCAAAATCAAGGAGCTGCAGCAACGAGGTAGGAAAGTTGCAATGGTTGGCGATGGAGTAAATGATGCTCCCGCTTTAGCGCAGGCAGACTTGGGCATTGCAATAGGCTCTGGAACTGATGTAGCAAAAGAAACCGGCCAGATAGTTTTGATAAAAGATGACCTGCGCGATGTTGCAAAAGCGATAGAGATTTCAAACAAAACTATCAATAAGATTTACCAAAATCTTGTCTGGGCTTTCGGCTATAACGTGGCTGTAATACCGATAGCAGCCGGACTTTTGTACCCCAGCTTTGGCCTGCTATTATCGCCATTAATTGCAAGTGTTGCAATGGCGACCTCGTCTATATCTGTGGTTGGAAATAGCCTGCTGATGAAAATGCAGAAATAGGTTTTAACTAGTTAACTTTAAAAGACAAGATAATTCTGCAGGTATATGGACAACGCCAAAACCTTCGGTTCCATACTTGTGGCTTTTTCCTTGATACTGCTTGTAGCTCTGGTCTTTGTCAAGGTGGATTTTGACAAGAAAAACGAGCTACTCTGCAATCTTTACGAGGAAAATCAAAAGGATATGGCTAGCTGTCCTGCCCACCAGACAGGCTCCTCTTGGCTGCTCACCTCTGCTTTTGGCATTGCTTTCCTGACTTTAGGTATGGGGGGCTACCTTACTTTCATGCCAAAACAAATCCAGCAAGTTGTTGAGGAGAAAAAAGAGTTCAAAGAAATAGACCTCGCCAAGCTGGATGAGGAAGAGAAAAAGGTCTATGAAATTATAAAAGGAAAAGGCGGCTCTGCTTTCCAATCTGATTTAATCAAAGATACGAGTCATAGCAAAGTAACTATCACGCGAATTTTAGATAAACTTGAAATGATAGGCGTGCTTGAGAGGAAAAGGCGTGGCATGACTAACATAGTAGTTCTAAAGTGATTGAAACTAGTTTCACAAGTATGTAGATAAGGTGTTTCTTTTTAGTATTTTGCATGGAGAAACACGATAAGCACGATAAAGACTGCTGCGCAAAACCCGATGAGCGTAAAGGTGAACCCAAACAGATGCCTTCTGCATCTAAAACTGGTACCTACCTTTTGTTTGGGTTAGTTGCGATTGCAGCAGTCATCTTAGTATTTAACCAATTCCAGCTAAACGGAATTGCAGCCGCATTATCTGGCGGTGCAAGCGACGAACCTGGAACTGTAACTGCAACTGCAAATTCTGTTATACCGACGGGAATCCCTGCGGTTTACGGAAAAGAACTTGGCGTCAGCTACGATGATGTAAGTCCAAATAATCCACAAAAAGCTGATGCTACAATCCAAGTTTTGGGAAACCTAGACCGTTCAATACAGTTATCCGGAGAAGCTCTTGACAGGTACATAGCAATTGCTTCGCAAATTTCCTGCGAGTATTGCTGCGGCGCTAAAGCAGTAATCTTCTCGGATGGACAGCCAGCTTGCGGATGCGCACACAGCTATGCAATGCGCGGTTTGGCAAAATACCTGTTAACAGAACACGCGGATATGAGCGATAATGCAATTCTGGAAGAGATGGGAAAGTGGAAGACATTGTTCTTCCCGGGAATAATGCAGCAGAAAGCTGACATTATGAAAGCACAAGGAATCGAGATGAATTACATCAATCTAGCTTCAAACAAATATCGAGGAATAGAGAAAGGAGCCCAAGGAGGCTCCATGGTAGGAGGTTGCTAATGGACAAGATGTATTTGGTTTTAGTGCTGCTTGTTGCAGGCCTAGTTGTTTTTGCTGGCGTGCAAGCTGTGCAAATCGCAGATATTAAAGCGAAGGTAACTAGCGGCGCAGTTACAACAAGTTCTGGAAATCTAGACACGAGTGGCTGGACAGCAGATGAAAAAATGAACTATGAGATGCACGGCGTAATTCCTGCAAGAGCCAGCGGATCAGCACCAAAGCCGGCACAATCAGCAATGGTCGGAGGCTGTTGATGAAATTCCAGGCCCTGCTATTGATTTTCATTTTAGCAATAGCAGGCGGCTTCTTTGGAAGTTTTTTGTTTGAAAACCTAAAGAGCGGGCTGAGTGGTGAAGATATGATAAAAGAATTTTATGAAATAGAAAATGCTGTGCACGTAAGCCCGCACAGCATCAGAAAAGCGATTGACAAAGGCGATGACAGCTTCGTATTGGTTGACTTGAGAAGTCCGCAAGAGTATGCCAAAGAACATATCAAAGGGGCAGTAAACATTCCCGCTTACAAGGATCCTGACACTTCAGCTTATGGCGACGTTGATAGAATTGTTAACTCCTTTAAGGACTTGCAGGCAAACAATCCTGACAAAGACGTTATTGTATATTGTTATAGCACGCCTTGCATGACTGGCAGAAAAATCGGCTTGATGCTGGCAGAAAATGACATTTTTGTCAAGCACCTTGGGATAGGCTGGAATGAGTGGAGATATTCTTGGAATCAGTGGAATCATGAGCACGAATGGAATTCCACTGATGTGATGGATTACATTGAATCAACACCTATGTCCGTAGCCGAAACTGTGTCTGGCTGTTCAGCTGATGGAGAGTTCGGATGTTAAAGAAAAATATCTTAATCTTGGTTGGAATTTTGCTGGCTGTTTTAGTTCCGGCAGGAGTTTTTGCAGCTGCAAATTGGCACTGCTGCATTGAGCCTAGCTGCATGGAGTGTACAGAAGATTTGCTTGGTTGCAACTGTGATTTGCGAGAAAAGTTAGGTATGGAAGTTTGCAGCGAATGCTCTGCAGCAGGCTGTGGCTTGCATAAAGAGATAAAGGAGGAAACACCGGCATGTCACTGAGAAAAACCATTTCCCTTTCAGCATTCATAGCGTCGCTCTTATTCCTTCCAGAATTAGCAAGGGCGATGTGCCCCCTTTGCAGTGTGGCTATTGGAGCTGGAGCAGTTGCTGCCGAGTATTATGGTGTTGACCCATCAATAATTGGCTTGTTTGTCGGCGCCTTTGCCCTCTCAACAGGGATTTGGGTTGCAAACTGGATTAAAACCCAATACATACCACATCAAAAGAAAATAATTGTTGCTGCCTCCTTGGCATTAACAATAATCCCATTCGTACCAATAGTTCCAGACGCATTTTATTTGCCGCTAAAACTATTCGGGCTTGCCAAAGTTCTCTGGCTGAATAAACTTTTAGTGGGCAGTATATTAGGCATCTTAATATCGGGCGGCGCGTTTGCCTTCAGCAACAAGATAAAAGAAATTCGCGGGAAAGTTCTTTTCCCTTATCAAGGCGTTGTCTTTCCTGTTTTAGCTTTGGCTGCAACTAGCGTTGCACTTTACCTCATATTATGAAAGACGAAATAGAAAACTGGATGGAGAAAATAAAGTCCTCCAAGATAGACTTATCCAGCGGCGAAGACCTTTCCATAGCGCTGATGAACCTAATCAGTATAGAAGAGCACGCATACTTCTCAGCCATGAAAACTTCTGATAAAAAATATTTGAATATTTTACACGCTGCTAGAGAACTAAGAAAGAAGCTTTTGCCAAAGATTGTGAAAGATCCAAAAGGCGAGGAGTGGTGCATATCAAAGCACTTGCTAGCTTCGAGCATGCGTTTAATAGAGGTTGGGACAAAAGAGTACAAGGAAGACCCAAAGGATGCGGAATTTCTTTTCCAAGCCGCATTTGAGCTCTACTCTTTATTCTGGGCAATTAACACCGATGCTCTAAAAGCTGAACCTATAGCGGTCAAGGCAACTGCAAGCTCGAGAATCTCGGAAATAATCAAGAAAATCTTGGACTGCTGCAAAGAATGAAACAAGAGAAATTAATTCCTGTCAGCAATAGCTTATTTGGCGGAATGTCCGTTCTCAGCTCTTATAATGTCTGCCACTCTGTTTGCATGGGAATCATTGCTGCACTTTCCTTTTTCGGAATTGCCGTAGCCGGCTTTCCGCTCGCATTTCTAATCCCGTATCAAATTTATTTCTGGACTTTCGGAATCGCAATTCTGGCAATTGCTTTGATTTTGTACAAGATAAAAGGCCCTTGCATTTCAAAGCATATGATTTTGGCAAATTCGGGTCTTTTGCTAGCCGGAGTTCCATTTTTGCAGAATTTCTCTGCATTTTTCCTAGTCGCGGGAGCAGTAATTGCGCTGGGAGCAATAATTTTGTGGTGGAGGGAAAAGTATGGAAAATAAATTAACAATTGCAATTATCTTGTTTGTTGCGATTTTTCTGGGCTTTGTTGCCTATGAAATCTCTGTGATTAACTCAAGCCATTCAGAAACGAAATTTGAGGCTGCGCTTGCAGCCGAAAACCCAGAAGATAAGTGCGCAACTCCCGAAGGCTACACTGACGAGGAATGGCGAGAGCATATGGGACATCACCCCGATATGTATGGGGAATGTTTAAATAAATCAAAATAGATAGTAAACTGCAATGGCTGCTGGTGAAAATAAACTTAAAGTTGCACTAATAGTTCTAGCTTTTATACTGTTTTCAATTTTTGTTCTGGGTTTGTTCTATCTGGCAACTTCGCCTTTTGAAACTGTTACTGCGACTCTGGCATTTGCAGCTGGCCTGTCAATGATTGCACTCCCTTGCACGCTGCCTCTTGTTTTTATTATAATTCCGTTAAGCGTGGGCAAGGGCTACAAAAAGGGCCTTGCCATGGCCACTCTTTTCGGAATCGGCCTTACGATTACAATTGCGCTGTACGGCGTTGCAATTTCTTTTGCTGGCGCTTATGCCGGCTTGGATAAGGCAACAAGAATAATGTGGATTGTTGCCGGCCTGGCAGCATTTATTTTTGGCTTGACAGAGCTAAAACTGTTAAAACTTAAGCTGCCCGCAATTTACAAAACTCCGAAATTCATTGAAAAGCAAGGCGATTACGTGAAATCCTTTTTCATGGGCCTGTTATTAGGAAATGCTGGTGTTGGCTGCCCAAATCCTGCTTTCTATGTTTTACTTACATATTTGGCAAGTGTCGGAAGCGCAACAACCGGCTTGTATCTTGGGCTCGTGCACGGAATTGGCAGAGCCCTGCCATTAATTTTCTTCTCTATACTCGCGATTATCGGCCTGAATATTGTACCAAAATTCGCTGCCAAACGCGAAGCCTTGACAAAAGGCACTGGCTGGGCACTCATATTATTGGGAGCATTTATCCTTACTAATGGCGTCTTCGGTCATCTCTGGTACGAAACTTCAATTTTCCATTCCGGTCTGAACCAGGTTTGGGCTGGCGCTTCTGAATCGCTTACAGAAGCTGAAATTCCCGGGTTCGAAGGAATCGAAGAGCCGGTTCCAGGAGTACATTTAGCTGCCTGGATTTTGCTTGCCTTATTAATTATACCGATATTTTGGCATTACCACAAAGAGCGAAATGCAAAAGAGCTGGCTTGGCTGCTTGCGATAGCCTTGGTATTTTGGGCTTTGATGTATCCACTATGAAACGAATCTGTAGCAGATGCGGCAGTACGGACTTGAAGAGGAAAAAGACCGTAGTTCACATAGGAAAACAAAAGAAAATATTAGTGCGTTATCAATGCAAAGACTGCGGCATGAAAATGGAGAAGTAAATGGCAAAGGATCCTGTATGCGGAATGGATGTAGACGAAAAGTCTGCTGCGAAAAAAAGCTACAAGGGCAAAACCTATTACTTTTGCAGCCCGACCTGCCAGTGGGCATTTGAGAAAAATCCAGAGCAATTTGCAAAAAAGTAAAATGGCAAAAGTACAAATCTTAACAACGCCTGACTGCACTGGATGTGCGCTTGTAGAAAAGATGCTTGACGAGATGAACGTTAAGTATGAAACAATAGACGTAACCAAAAAGCCAGAATTTCTTAAAAAATACCCAATAATGACTGCACCAGGAATTGTCATTAACGGTAAATTAGAATATACTGGCGTGCCGTCAAGGGACTGGCTAAAGAAGAAACTAGGTTAAGTTAGCGCTTCGATTGCAAGCTTGATGAAAGCTATCTGGTCTATTAAAATAATTTCTGATTCAGGGTTACAAACCTATTAAAAGTCAAAGCAGGTAAATAAAACCATGGCAATCGACAAGAAGCCAATTTTTGCAGGTGCGATAGCTGGCATTATTTCTGCATTCCTGAATGCCTGGCACATGACAACGCACGCAATGCCATATGATGCACAGTTTGTGCTTGAGAATGTTTTATTATTTGGTGTTGTTGGTGCAATCATCGGCGCTGCAATTTCGAAACTTAAGGTGAAGTAAAATGGCAAAACTAGATGAAAAAGTAGTTGCAAACACTTTGGTTTTATTTGCACTTTTCGCAGATATAACGGCGTGGATTTGGCACGGACTGCTAAAACAGCCGTCTTTCATTAATTTAATATATCCTGGCTTTTGGCAAAATCCGAGACTTATGGTCTTTGGTTTAGTTGGAAGCCTGGTAGCAGCTTACATCTACGGTCTTGCATTTGCAAAAATCTGGAATCATGTTTCCGCAAAAGGAGGTAGGCTATGGTAGTCACACTGCAACAAGTAGCTTTGTTCTTAGCTGGCGGTTTAGCTTGGGATGTTGTACTGCATCTAGCGATGATAGCATCGAAAACAGAAATTAAGATGTTTGGCATCAAGTTCACGCATAAAGTAAATCAACTGCTGGCAATTACAAACACAATAATAGTTTTATTGCTTTTGTGGTACGCACTAATATAGCGGAGGTAAAAAATGGTATTTAACATGATGACTAACGAGTTTATGAGCCAGATGATGGGCGGAATGGGCTGGCCATTTAGCATGATGTCTGGCTTTTGGATTTGGGGCTTGCTCATACTTGCAGTCGTGTTTTACGCTTTGTATGATATAATGCAGCGCAAAGACCTTGATGCTGGAAAGAGAGTCGGCTGGGTCTTGATAGTTTTGATGGCGGGATTCTTCCCGCTAGCTATTTTGGGTGCTTTAGCTTACTTAATCTGGGGAAGAAAAAGGTAAACGGCGATAGCAGCATTTGGTATTCTGACATGTTTTGCTGAACGGCCACGAACGTATAGCCGCGACTAAACGCTCGGAAAACTATTATAAATGACTTTGGGCAATCTGATTTGGTAATGGCCCGACAAGCAGTTATTCGCAAAAAGCACACTGAGGTGCACCTAAATTCTGTTGGTTCCAGATTGAGAGATTTTATTTTGGGTTGGCAAGATGGCTTGGTTAATGTTCTCGGAGTTGTCTTGGGTGTTGCAGTAGCAACCGAAGACGTTCACATCGTGGTAATTGCGGCTCTGGCTGCTGCATTTGCAGAGTCTGTCTCGATGGCAGCTGTCGCTTACACCTCTTTCAAAGCTGAACGCGAGTTCTACGAGTCTGAAGTCAACAGGGAGAAGCAGGAAATTAAAGAAAAGCCTTGGGCGGAAGTTAGGGAAGTCAGGGACATTTACTATAAGTTAGGGCTTAGGGGCTCTTTACTTGGAAACCTTGTCAAGCACATTACTTCAGACAAAAAACGCTGGCTAAAAGTAATGATGGAACAAGAGCTAAAGATGTTTCCATCGCGCGTCTCGCCAACTAACATTGCTGCCGTAGTAGGATTTTCCGCAATCATTGGCTCATTTATACCAATAGCGCCCTTCTTCTTTTTGCCTATAAAAACCGCAATCTGGGTAGCTTTGGTAACATCAACCGCTGTGCTCTTTCTCGTAGGAGCTTACAAGGCCAAGACCACGGTCGGCGACCCGATAAGAAGCGGAATTGAGCTGGCCGCCATAGGAATGCTGGCTGCCCTGATAGGATATGCAATAGGCGCAGTCCTTGGCGTCACAGTGATGCGTTAAGATAGAAAATAAGTAAAAAGAAAAATTACTTCTTGGCCGCCCAATTCCAGATGCTTGCGAATACGTGACCGACTATGTAGCCTACTACAAAAGTGACTACTATCAGCATCGCTGCGGTTGTTGTGTTAAAGGGCAATATCGTAGCGCCAGTTGAAATAAAGTGAAGGCCGGTTATCCAATCCTTCAGGGCTGCTGCTTTGTCTGCTGCAACTAAAACAGCCCAGGCTGCATGCAATACTGCTGCAAACGTACCGAAAGCTAATGCGGTCTGTTTTGTGTCCAGTTTAGGATTTGACATCTTCGCCTCAAAAGTTCTTGTGGCCTTTGGCTTCAACGTGGTGATAGCCCATAGCTAGGAAAACAATTCCAACAGCTGCTAGACCAACTGTTATTTGTTGGTTAAACGCTGCCCACAGTGCGACTAAACCGGCTGCCAATTGTAGCCATCCCATTATTTTTGTATCGAGTGCCATTTTAATCTTAAAACTAAATCGGGGTATTTATTAGTGTGTAAGCACTTAGCGTTAGTTAATTGGCCGGCATAACCACCACCGAATTTTTTATAAACAAACTTAGTGTAACGGGCTTAATGGCCACTAAACTAAAAAGAACTCTTGGACTTCTTGAGGTAACACTATATGGTGTTGGAGTTATTCTTGGCGCCGGCATCTATGCTTTGCTTGGAAAAGCTGCAGGACTTGCAGGAAATGCCGTGTGGGCTGCTTTTGCAATTGGTGCTTTCATTTCTGCTTTTACTGGCTTAAGCTACGCTGAATTAAGCTCAATGTTTCCAAAAGCTGGCGGAGAATATGTTTACACGGAAAAAGCTTTCAACAGGCGCTTGGCATTCCTGGTTGGTTGGCTAATTACTGTTGGCGGAATAATCGCTGCAGCAACTATAGCTTTGGGTTTCGCAGGTTACTTCTCAGTTCTTTTCCAAACACCGATAATTCCGGTTGCAATAGTCCTGATAATTTTGATGTCCTTGCTTAATTTATGGGGAATTAAAGAGTCTGCGATTGCAAACATTGTTGCAACGCTTGTTGAAGTTGGCGGACTAATCGCAATAATTTTTTTCGGATTAAAATACATTGGAACCGTGGATTACACGCAACTTCCGCCTCTTGGATTCACCGGAGTCTTGAGCGCAGCAGCGCTAATATTTTTTGCATTCCTCGGGTTTGAAGACATTGTCAGGCTATCTGAGGAGACTAAAAATCCAACTAAAACAATTCCAAAGGCTTTGCTGCTTTCAATTTTGATTTCAACGGTACTTTATGTTTCCGTTGCTGTTGCTGCAATCTCCGTGGTTGGCTGGCAAGAGCTTTCGCAATCCTCTGCACCGTTGGCTTTGGTTGCGCAGACTGCTTTTGGAGCTAAAGCTTTCTTTATACTGTCGGTAATTGCGCTATTTGCAACTTACAACACGGTTTTGGTTACGCTAATTGCAACTTCTAGAATGTTGTATGGCATGGCTGAAAATCACGGCCTGCCAAAGCTTTTTTCTGCAATTCACAAAAAGTTTCAGACTCCTTGGTTTGCTGTTGCGGTAACCGGCGCTGCGGCTGCAGCTTTTGTTTTGCTCGAAAGGATTGAACTTGTTGCTTCGCTGACTGATTTTGCGCTTTTCACAACTTTCGCTCTCGTAAATCTTTCGCTGCTCTGGCTGAGATATAAGCAGCCGAAAGCAAATAGGCCTTTCAAAACGTGGGCGCCTCTGGCAGCATTAGGTGTGATTTCCAGCATCGCAATGCTGATTTACTTTGAAAGGCTTGTAATACTTGGCGGCATATTGGCTATAATTACTGGACTACTGATATACGAATTTATACAGAGAAGGAGGTTTTAGCGTGATAGCGGATGCAAAGAAAGATGTTTTGGACGTGCTTGAAGCCGCACTTCAAGCAATAAAAAGCAAGTATCACGCAGCACTTCACGGTTTGTCTGACCACGTTTTGCACGCTATGTCAATTTACCAGGATCCTGACATAACTAACGTTGCTGTTGCTATCTATGCTTTGGACAAGATTCTGGAAACTGAGAAATTCCAGCAGCATCCAAAGATGAAGGAGTTCGTTGCGGATGTTATTGTTCACCTGAAATATGCTATCAAGGGCTTGCAAAAGAATGATTTCAAGCAATATTCCAGGTCGGTTAAAGAACTCTTAGGCGAGATACAGGGATTTACAAAGCAAATTCGGTTTTACATTGAAGATGTTTTGCATTTTGCGCAAATCAAGAAAGGCTCAAAGCTGTACGAGCATGGCTTGTCTTTGGGCGCAGCAGCAGAAGCTATGGGCGTTACAAAATGGGAGCTTATGGAAGCAACCGGCGAGACTGTTGTGCACGAAAAGTACGTAGAGCCAATTGCTGAGGACGAGGAAAGGCTGAGAGTAGTAGGAAAGTGGTTCAGGGTGAGGTTATGAGCATCTTCTTTGATTCCTCAACTTTAATCAGTCTCGCTACTACTTGCAATCTTCACTGGCTTCAAGACTTGAAGAAAGCATATGGCGGGGAATTTTTCATCTCGCCAACCGTAAACTCTGAAACAATTGGGCGCGGATTGCAGTCGCTGAGATTCAGGTATGAAGCACACCGATTAAAGTACCTGCTGGATGAAGGCGTTCTGAAAATCTATCCTGAAGCTCAGGTTTCAGCACAAATAAATGAGCTGATGTTTTTGATTAACAACACTTTTTTCGCAAGAGGAAAGGCGCTCAGCATAGTGCAGGCAGGAGAAATAACAATACTTGCGGAAGCATTAAAGGAAAATGCTGATGCTGTTGCAATTGATGAAAGGACAACAAGGCTTGTGATTGAAAATCCTGATGCGCTTGCTGACTTGCTTGAGAAAAAACTGCACACAGACATAAGTGTAAATAAAGGTAATTTGAAACGCTGGCAAGATCTTGTGGAAGACAAGATTACAGTAATAAGAAGCACAGAGTTTGCGATTGCAGCATGGAAAAAAGGCCTGCTTGTGGACAAAAGCAAGGATGCATTGACTGGAATGCTGTGGGCTTTGAAGTTTGCAGGCTGTGCAATATCTGAATCAGAAATTAATATATATTCGAAGAGATTTGCTTAGAACTATGGCCAACGGTAAAAGACAATTAATTTTGCTTGAGGAGCAGACCATACTTTCTAGAGAAAGAACTATGCAGCAATATATGGCCACCGGCCTGTCGTTTATCGGCGTCGGCCTGATAGTTCTGAAGCTTTTTGTTGGAGATCCTTACACGCTCATAGGTGGAGTACTGATTGTAATAGGATTCTGGCAGGTTTACCAAGCCTACTTAAGATTCCAGAGATATCGGGGTATAGCAAGAAAACTTAGGGGCAAAGAGAAGAAATTGGGCTTGGAGATCGGCGAATAATTAAAGAAAAATAAAATAAAAAGTGGTTCAGCGGAACCACTGGCAATTACTTGTTCCTGTGTGCCCGTCGCTTGGGTGGCTAGAAGCAGATTTCGGATCGTATCCGTCAATTATTTCGTGGCTGTCACAGTATCCATCGGAATCTGTATCCCAGAGCGTATATGACGTGAGCAATATTCCCGCTTCGTATGCATCACTTAAGCCATCTGTGTCCGCGTCAGCTATTGTGTTTTTGTTTCCGCCATCACCGCAACAATTCAGTGTACTCGCCGAATCAAGTGGGTCTCTGCCCCAGGCAACTTCTCTGCTATCAAACTTATTGTCGCCATCGGTGTCCCAGTTGGTTACGTTTGTGTGCGATATGTACGTTTCAAAATTGTCTGACAAGCCGTCGTTGTCGGTGTCTGTTGCAGAACCAACAACGCCAGGTCCAGCTTGGCCAGTCAAGAACACTGCTGCGCCTACAATTGCAAGAACTAACACTGCCAATAATGCTTGGTTGTTCGCCATATGTTGTGTACCTCCTTTTGGAAAATTGAATCTAAAAACTGTCCATTAAGTTTTAAAGGCTCTTGGACACTTTATAGTAAAAAATGTCACAAAACAAGCACTTTTCGAAAAAAACATTACAGTTAATATCTTTGCTGACTAGAAACCAGAAGCTGCTGGACACTAAAAAAATGTCCGAACTTTTGAAAAACGCGGGGCAGAAAGTTTGCGAGAGAACTGTTAGGCGCTGGTTCGACGACCTGCAGAGGTCTACGGAATATTTTGATTATTATCCCGTTCCAAGGTATGAAAAACTGGGCTTGGTTTATTCTTGGGTGTTCATTAACGGTCTTAAGAATATGGATTTAATCAAAATCATACCCTATAACACTTATTTCATTTCTGGCACTCACTTGCAAAGTCTTGGGCCTAGCACCGTAGTTGCATATTTCATACCAAAAGAACACCTTACTGATTTTGAAAATTACTGGAAAGCTGCACAAAAATTAAACCTGTTCGACTCTTACGAGCTGTTCGATGTACGCGATACAGTATACTTCTATTCAAAATTTCATGAGACGTTCCATAATGGCGTATCTAATTTTACTGTTGAAGATAACAATTACTTTTTTGATATCTTGGACTCTGCTCTCAAACGAAACGTAACTATCGAGCTTGATAAAAATTTTAGGGAAAATCCGCTGACAGTTGCCATAGTATTAGAAAGATTTAGAGAATCTTGGTCTTCGACAAAGGTTTGGAGAGCTGCGAAAGAAAAATTGGGCGAGGGGGTTTGGGACTATGTAAAGGACCTCAGAACAAGATTAAACAGAAGTGATGCTTCTGGTATAAGACTAGCGCAGAAAACATTAGGCTATGTTAATGAAAATTTTGATAAGTTCTTCAGGCAAATTAAGGTTGATTATGCGCCAGTCTGGTCGCATAAAAACAACTTGTTTGTTCATTTTATTCTTGATATCGGGACTGACGGTCTTTCTGACTTTGTCAAGATTCTCCATAAAAATTCGATACAGTGCGCAGTGTTCCTGCCTTACAATAACCCTAAACGGCACATGTTTTTCGCCGTGACCGATTTCAGCGGACTCGACAAAGTAGTTCATTCGATAAACTCATTGAATGCCAAAAAATCCGTGCTTTGGGTAGACCGTGAGGCTACGAAAAAGTATTGGACTCGGGATTTTATGAAGTTTGATTACAGCAAGGTCTTCGACCCAAAGAAGTGCGAATGGGTCTATCAGCACAATAAATATATGGCACAACTAGAAAAGCTTGCTCAACCAAGCGTATAGAATATTTCTGTTATCTTGACTGCTGTTCCTGGCTCGACAAAGACTTGCATCTCAAATTCCTGGTTTGTGAATCGTTCTGGAGTCAGGTAGCAGGACTCTATGCAGGTGTTTACAAATGTACCCGCCGAGCTTAGACCCATATCACCGGGCCAACTAAGTTTCGCGCCATCTTCAATGGTTATGCTGTCGCCTTTGACGGCTTTTACTTCTGGCGGCCCTATTGCCGCGCCAGTTATCAAGTCTTTCTTGGCTCTGGCTTGTCCAACATTCGTGTAGACAAGAACTTTTTCCCCAGTCGCCTTATTTCTCAGATAGATTGCAACGTCTCCGCTTCCCGTAACTTCTCCTGACAAGCTAAGGGAACTAATGTAAATTGGCTCGCCAGTAGTTGATTTCAAATCAAGAGCTTTGCTGTCGCTGACTGTGAAATCCAGAGTTTGCTTGAACAAGTCCGAAGGCACGAAGCCAGTTATTGAAGGCTTGAAGAAAATAAGCGGTATGGCGATTACTAAAGCAACTATTAGAATCACTTCGGCTTTGAAAAGCCTCTTTTTTAGATCTTCGCCCAGCATTTTAACTATAGACTATTTTGGTTATTTTTAAAGTTGTTCCCGGGCTGACTTCTACGTGTAACTTGTATGTTTGGCTATTAAACTTGGACTCACCCATATAACACGTATCTACGCATTCGTTCTGGAAACTATTCTTTGCGGTTGCAAAGCCCGTTATGGTATTGAATTTGCCATTAAGATTTGAATAAACTTTCAATTTCCCGCCGCTAGCCTCGTACAAGTAAACTTCGGCGCCACCATTTGCCGAGCCAGAAATCGCAAAGAACTGTACATTTGATTTGTCAAGCTTGACTTCATAGTCTCCACTCTCGCTTACCTCGAGATTTGTGTCCAGGACCTTGTACTGTGTTTCGGAAAATGTGCTTGAGCCGCCAAGGATGCTCGGCAAAACGATAAGCAAGATTACCAATACAGCTAGCGGTATCAAGAAAGCGCTGATGTAGCTTAACCGCTTGTTCATTTTTTCTTTAGTTTCAACAACACTTCGGGTTTATTAATTTTTAGATTGGCCTTATTAGGTCAATTATGTGCTTGTGCTTTTCCCGGCCTATTGGAGGGAATAGCCTGAGCAGAATAAGCAAAGCTATTAGCATCAATGCAAAAGTTACAGCGTTTAGTGCGAAAGGCGCTACTGTTGGCGATGGTGTTGGTGCAGGCGGAGTTACTGGCGGTGTAACTGGTGGAATTGGCGGTGTTGGAGGAACGTAAACTGGTGCGCTTGGGCCTTTGACACGTTCACCGACTTTTGGTATGCTCACACCAAATTCGCGGGTCTCAGAGCTGCCTTCATTTGCAGCTGGAGAATCATCTGTGCAGTTTATTGACCAAGTGTAGTTGCCGTTTGACAATCCGGTCTTTGTGAAGCTCTGGGTTATTCCCTCTGTTACAGACGTATCTGTCTGGTCAGTCACATTGTTGATGATTAGCTCGCAGCTGTCAACTCCAGAAGCGGCATCAGTAACATTGTACTCAAATGTTACAGAACCGTCTGTATCGCTTGTTCCATTGATAGGCCCGATTAATGTTATGACTGGCGGCGTTGTGTCTGCAGGTTCAAGTGTAACAGTCCTGTTGGCAGTTGTTGTACCAAGGCCAGCAGTATCATTAGCGAACACAGAGTAATTGTAAGTTCCGAACGCCAGATCCGGAGTTGTTGCATTGCAGACCGCGGATATTCCGCCAATCTTTGTCATTACGAGGTCTATACTAAATGTTGAATTAGAAACAGTTAGTATGCAAGTGTCAATCGGGCTTATCGCGTTTATAGCAGTCACATTTACAGTGAAATTGTTTCCTATAATGGTTCCATTGTCTGCCGGTGTTGGGGCTACGAAAGTGATTACGGGCTCCAGTGTATCTATCGTGACAAATCTAGTCTCTGTGCTGTTGATATTTCCTGCGGAATCATTCACAAACACTGTGAAATTATATACCCCATCAGATAGGGCTGATTTCTCTTTCCTGCAAACCCTGGATGTTGCATTGCCGGTTTCTATCATCGATTCATTCACGCCGTCAAAGTTCAAGGTGCAAGTACCTAATGCTATGCTGTCTGTTGCTGTTGCATTAATGTCAAAGTTGTCTGCCGCCAAGGTTGTTCCGTTAGCCGGCGTTGGAGATACATATTGAATCTGTGGACTTGTTGTGTCTACCGTAAATACTCTGGTTTCAGACGCATTTAGATTTCCTACAGTGTCGTTTGCATACACTCTGAAAGTGTGAGTTCCATCTGACAGGCCCGTAATCGTGCTGTTGCAAGTCACTGAACTTCCAGAGCCAATCTTTGTCATTGTGCTGTTTACAGAATCGAGTTCCAGAGTGCAAGTATCAATTCCAACGCCGTTTGTCGCGGTTGCATTGATTATCACAGTAGTATTCTTGGTTACAGTGTTATTGGCTGGCGTTGGAGCTACCAAAGTTATGCTTGGCGCGGTTACATCTAATGCCAGCACAGTGAAGTTTATCTCTGACAGAGATTGTGCAGGGAAAGTCAGCGTGTCTGCAGTTGTATTCTTGACAACTTCGCTTGATATGTCAAACGTGCCTGAGCTATTAGTCAAGTTTACAAAAAAGGCGAAGTTGTCTTGAGCGCCGTAGGTTGAGTAATTTGTGAACACAGTTACGTTGTATATTGTAACTTCGCTTGTGAAAATGGTTCTTACAAATACAGTCCAACGCAAGTTTCCGGATATGTTTTGCGTAAGAGTTTCATTATCTCTTATCGCATCTCTGTGTTTCATCTGGATGGTTTCATTTACCACTGAATTCGCCGGTATTGTTTCAGTAGCGTATAATTGGACATCAGAGTTAAGCAACGTGACATTGTTTGGAGCACCTAATGAAGCATTGTCAGATGCCCAAATCTGCCCGGTTGAGTTAAACACTATGTTTGTGCTAGGTATTATATTGGGCTTGAACTCTGCAAACGTTTCGGGTACGTGGAAAACATTAAAGGCCCTTGCAATACTCTGCGTGTTATTCAGTGATTCAGTTTCATTAAGCGTGACATTTAATCTCTGGCCCGGTCCTATTAGATAAGATGGCTCGATTTGCCTAAAGTCGATATCCTCCATTATTAGTTCAAAGGGTTCTGGGTGGTGTATTTCTATGCTTGCTGGCTCTCCCGTGTAATTGTAATATGCTGTTACCGTGACATTAGTTTCTGAAGATAAATCGGGGTCTGCATCACAGTGCACGTGCAATGATATGAAGTCGCCGCTGTCAATAGACGTGCCATCCAATGGTGCTATTTGTTCTACAACTGTTGGCGTTGTTGTAAGCGATGATGTTGGTTCGCCACAAGCCTCAAATTTTGTTTCAAGATTGAAATCTAAGTGGTGATAGCACAACTTTGGCTGGCAAACATCATTTGCTGATGCTGACAGGTTTGCGCGCAAAGTTATATTTCCCTCCATGTCAAAGTTCTTCAAGAAACTGCAAGTCTGCAAAGTATTTGAACCGCAGAAGAATATTTCTGCCACGTGTCCATCTGTTTCGTTAGGCTGAAGCGTTACATCAAAGCCTTGGCTTAGTATGGTGGTTGAATTCGGCTCTACTTTCGACAGCCAGGTTGTCGCATTTTGCAAATCATTGCCCGAACCGCCGAAAGAAATGCTGCCATTGGTTTCTATCATAAAGTTAAACCAGTACACATTTGCCGTAGTTGAGTTTGTTGCGTTGTGGTATGTTGGCGAACTGCAATCAACAACGTATGTTGTATTGTCAAATTCCTTGAAAGTGTCCAAGCTTCCGGTGTAATTGCCAGTTGTTGCATTGAAAGTCAGGGGTGCAGTCCTGGCAGTTGTGTTTGACACGACAGTGCAGTTGCCATCTGTGATTGGAGTGCCAAAGCCTGCAACAGAGTCAAAGTACCTTGCCGTGAAGTTTATGAAATACTTGATTCCAAAGCCCATATTATCGCCGGTTTGGGCTGATGTGCCTTGCCTGTAAGTGGTTTGGTCTGTTGTAAGTATAACTGCGCTCAGGCCTCTGGCAGTGAAGTTTGTCTTTTCAGTATCATTTACATTCCCTGCAGTATCATTTGCTATGAATGTTACATTGTATTGGCCAACTAAATTAGGAATTGTGAAGGAAGCGTTGTACTTACTGCCCCCATCCAATACCAGCACTAATTGCTGTATTGTACCATTTGGTAATGTGATATTTGCAAGAACAGTGTCAACAGCCAGGTTATCTGTGACGTTTGCAGCAATCTCTATGGTTTGCGTTGTATTAAATTCTGAGCCCGCGGTTGGGGCTACAACAGTTACAGATGGGTTTACCGTATCTATTGTTACATTTCTGGTTTCTGTGTTATTTGTATTGCCTGCACCATCGATCGTGGTAGCGTTGAAGAAATAAGTGCCATCTGCCAGTCCTGTGAAATTCAGGAAGAACGGCGACGTAGTTGAGTTCGTTGAATTGACTAAGCCCGTTGAGTTGAACAGGAATATAGTTATGTTTGCCAAGTTTGCGTCTGTGGCTGTTACATTTACCTGGATATTATCCCTATTTATTACCGAGCCACTTGTTTCAGTTGGAGCAACAAATTGGATCTGCGGGCTTAATGTATCCACCGTAAAGAATCTTGTTTCTGAAACGCCAGTTGGATCTGCAGTGTCATTTGCAAACACTGTGAAGTTGTGCAGGCCCTGGCTCAATCCGGTCTTTGTGGTATTGCAAGTAACACTGGTACCGGCACCTATCTTTGTCATGCTCTCATTTACACCGTCGAAGTTCAGGGTGCAAGTGTCAATGCTACTTGTAGCATCAGTGACTGTAGCATTTATTGTCGCGGTTGTGGATGTTACGAATGAATTGTTTGCTGGGCTTGGAGACACAAACGTTATGTTTGGCGCAGAGTTGTCCACTATGTAAGTTCTTGTCTCAGTTGAGTTCTGATTGCTGGCTAAATCCCTAGCTGTGGCGTTGAAATTGTGCTGAGAGCCTTCTGCAAATAAGGTTGTATCAAAGTTATATGTGCATGGTGATGAGGCACAAGTTAGCACTAAGGTGCCGTTCATAAATATAGTTATGTTTGCAAGATTTGCATCTGTTGCAGTAACATTAATTGGTTTTGTACCTGTCACATTGCTGTTGTTTGCGGGCGTTGGTGCTACAAATTGAACCAGCGGATTTGTGAGATCTATAATTAAAGTTCTTGTTGCGGATGTGCCGCTTGTGCCAAGCGTATCATTGGCTGTCGCATTATAAGTATGCGTGCCTTCCGTTAGGCTTGTCTTTGTAGCGTTGCAAGTTACTGATGTTCCAGCGCCAACCTTTGTCATAGTTTCATTTGCGCCATCAAAAGTTAAGGTGCAGGTATCTATTGCGGAACTGCTCGATACGGACGCATTAATTACCGCAGTTGTATTGGAAGTTACAGTGCCGCTTGGAGGCGTTGGGGCAATAAAAACAACATTTACGCCAGCATTGCTGACATTAACCGTTCTTGTTTCAGTTGAATTCTGGTTGCTTGCCAAATCCGTTGCTGTTGCATTAAAGGTGTGCAAGCCATTCAAGTACGTGGTAGTGTCCCAAGTAAAGTTGCAAGGTGATGAGCCGCAAGTTTGCATAAGCGAGCCGTCTATAAAGATGGTTATGTTTGCCAAATTCGTGTCGGTGGCTGTAACATTTATCACCTGAGTTCCATTTATCACGGAACCATTTGCGGGCGTTGGTGCTACAAATTGAACCTGCGGCTTTGTAGTGTCTATAGTTACGTTCCTTGTTTCTGTGCTGTTGGAATTGCCTGCAAGGTCTATTGCAGTCGAATTGAAGAGGTAAACACCATCTGACAAACTCGTGAAATTCAAAAATAGAGGCGAGGTAGTACTGGTAGTTGCATTTACCAATCCTGTTGTATTGAATAACCGAGTAGTCACGTTTGCGAAGTTCGTATCTGTGGCTGTGACATTTGTCAAAATGTTATTTCTATTTAAATAAGTTCCAGAAGTCTCTGTTGGTGCAACGTATTGAATCTGCGGCTTAGTAGTGTCTATTGTGACATTTCTCGTCTCAGTTGAGTTTGAATTGCCTGCCATATCAAGGGCTGTGGCGTTGAAGAAGTAAACGCCATCAGGTAAGTTTGTGAAATTCAAGAATAATGGCGAACTCGCCGATGTTGTTGAGTTTACTAAACCCGTTGAATTGAACAACCTGATTGTTATGTTTGCTAAATTCGCATCTGTAGCTGTGACATTTGTAAGAATATTATTTCTAGTCAAGAATGTTCCTGAAGTCTCTGTCGGAGAGACGAATTGTATCTGCGGGGCTCCGGTGTCAACTGTGAAGAATCTCGTTTCTGAAACACCAGTTGGATCTGCGGTGTCATTTGCAAATACTGTGAAGTTATGCAAACCCTGGCTCAATCCAGTCTTTGTTGTGTTACAAGTAACAGAGCTTCCAGCACCAACTTTCGTCATAGATTCGTTTACACCATCGAATCTCAAAGTACAAATATCAACATTGCTAGTCGCATCCACTACCGTAGCATTAATTGTAGCCGAAGTTGAGCTTTGTATGGAGTTGTTTGCTGGAGTTGGTGCTACAAAAGTAATGTTTGGAGCCAAGTTATCTACCGTGTAAGTTCTGGTCTCTGTGCTGTTTGTCCTTCCTGACCTATCTGTAGCTGTAGAATTGAACCTCTGTATACTGCCTTCTGCAAACTGAGTTGTGTTCCAAGTGAAGTTGCAAGGTGACGCGGGAGAAGTGCAAGTTTGCACTAAAGTACCGTTCATGAAAATAGTTACGTTGACTAAATTAGCATCTGAAGCTGTTACGTTGACTACCTGTATTCCAGTTACAAAGCTGTTGTTTGCCTTGGTTGGTGCTACAAACTGTATTTGTGGATTTAGTGTGTCAATTGTGACATTTCTGGTTTCAGTTGAGTTTTGATTGCCAGCCAGGTCTGTTGCTGTTGAATTGAAGAAATATTGTCCGTCAGGCCGGCTTGTGAAATTGAGGAATAAAGGTGATGTTGTACTTGTTGTCGAGTTAACCAGTCCTGTGGTGTTGAATAATCTTGTAGTTATATTAGCTAAATTAGTATCCGTAGCTGTTGTATTTGTTACTACGTTATTCCTAGTCAAGAAAGAACCTGAAGTCTCTGTCGGAGACACGAATTGAACTTGCGGGAAAACCGTATCAACTGTAAAGAAGAACGTGCCGTTTACGCCAGTATTATTGAAAGTGTCATTTGCAAAGACCGTATAGTTGTGTAGGCCTTGCGATAAACCTGATTGCGTGGAATTGCAAGTCACGGACAAGCCAGCGCCATTCTTGGTCATCGTACTATTTACGCCGTCAAATCTCAATCTACAGGTATCTATGTTGCTTTGTGAATCTGTGACTGATGCATTTATTGTTGCTGTTGTGGATGCTGTGTAAGAATTATTCGCTGGGCTTGGAGCTATAATTGTAACAACTGGCGCCGTTGTGTCATTCACTACAGCAGCATATGAGGTATTAAAGAAACCTAAACCGTCCCAAGATACTGTTTTATCAGCTTCGCCTTGCCCGCGTACAAGCTCAGACTTTATCATCGCTCTAAATTGGCCCGTATCAGGACCAAAGAAATTGCCGCAAGTCCAATTCTTCACACTAGTAACATCTTGGCAAACCATTCCAGGATTGGCTGTACCTTGTATAGGACAGGTTGTATTTATTGCTGTGAAATTTGTTCCGTTTTGATTGTCAACAGATATGTCGCAGTCTGTTGGCCCTGCAGCTGCAACAGTCCACCATTCAAAACACACTGTTACATTAGTTATAACAGTGCAATCTGTTACGCTTGAATTAAATATGGTGAGTTTTAATCCGGCATAATTACCTGGCGCAGTTGCGTCCATGTCGTGCGTTTCAACTAAGCCATCATCACAGCTTAGCAAGTCTCCAGCTACACCGCAAGCTGATGGGTATACTCCATCACAAGCATCCGGGAAAGTACCTTTTGCTGCAACATCTTCAGCTACGCAAGTCTGAACTCTAAGGTCTCCAAAAGCAGGATCTTCTGGCGTTAAAGTAAATGTGTAAGGCTCGCCAGGAGTCAAGTCTATAACTTTTGTCCAGCTTCCTAGGCAAGTTTGGTTTGCAAAGTCCCAATCCTTGCATTTGTACAGAGCTTCGCCCTTTGCAATTCCTGTGACCGTTGCAGTTGTGAAGTTAAAGCCTGTCGGGTCAATTGCGTAAATCTCTATAAATTTAGATCCGTTTTCAGGTGGGTCATCAATCTTTACAAATTCCGTAACATCTTGCGTTGCATCAACATCCTCAAATACTATCTCTTGTATCGGATTGTTTTGCAATGTAACTTTTACATCATAGGTGTCTTTTGGTATCTCAATGCCTGGCTCACCAGGTGCTTCCTCAATTGCTGGCTCCTCTGCCACCGCGGCGCCCTGCAAAGGCGTTGTTTCTTCAATTGGCTGCTCTTCTACAGGTTGTTCTTCAGATTTTGCCCTCTTATCCTCTAGTTCTGCTTCAGTAATTTCTGGATCGCCTTTCTCGCTCTTGCCCTTGGCTTCTAGTTCTTTGGTTTCGGAGTCTATGAATTCTATTACTGCTGGAACCACCTCGTTATTTGCATCTATTATAGTAGTCTCGAAGAATACGGTCTCATTTGTTATAATAGGAATTGTCTCGTTAGTGATATTTTCAACAAGTGGTGCTGCTGGCAAAAGCAAAGTGTATTCTATCGAATCAAGTTTCAAAGTTGTTCCTTCATCGACTTCGATTATCAAATTGTAACTTGTTTGCACTGGACCCGCAGGCACATGGCAAGTTTCTGCACAGGAATATTCAAATGATTGTTCTTGAATTTGTTCCGGAGTTTGCTCTGGAGATGGCTCTCCGGTTGGAACTTCTTCTGGCGGTTGTTCAACCGGTGGTTGCTCCTCTGGTGGCGGAGCTGGTGCAGGTTGTTCTTCCGGCGGCGCTGGTGGAACTTCTACTGGTTGTTCAGCAGGCTGTTCCGCAGGTTGCTCAGTTGGTTGCTCTGCTGGTTGTTCCTCTACTGGTGGAGCTTCCACTGGTTGAGTTTCTTCAGGAGCTTGCTCGGGTGGAGCTTCAGATGGTGATTCGGATGGCGTTTCTGAAGGCTCAGACGGAGCTTCAGAGCCGTCTTCAGTGGAGAGGCCAGTAACCCCTGATGAAGCTTGTTCCAATTGTTTAGAATCAAAGACTAGTAATTTATCCCCGTTTTCTGTTTGCAGCCAGACTTTGGCTGCACCAGGACCTGCTAGAGAACCTGAAACCCTGACCGAAGTTAGTTGAGATTGCTCTGGCAACTCTGCCAAAACCCAATCATATTCTGTAGACTCGGAAACTTCTAAATTCAAATCTTGCGTGAATAGTTTCTCTTCGCCAACCGTTGTGAGGCCAACTAAGAATGGGCGCAGGGCGAAGATCGCTATCACCACCACGATAGCCAGGAATATGAGCGTATGTGCGATTACCGGTTTATTGTCCGGACTAGGCTTCGAGTAGCGTTTTTTCGCCAAAGTCTACTACCTCCCTTACGTGAACTTGAACATTTAGGCCCTTGAATATTTCCAAGACAGACTTCAAATTAGAAACCGGAACAGAAATGCAACCTTTACCTAATCTTACGCAGCCAAATTTTTGGACAATTCCAGAATAAATTTTGCCATTGGCCTTATAGCCGAAGAGCTTTTTGTTTAGAATAACTCTAGTAACTTCTGGGCTAACGTTTTCCCAAAAAAACAGGTAAGTTCTATCTGTGTTTGATATCAAGGTGGCCAACCGGAAAAAAGGTGCTAAATTGAGAATATAAATGTTACGTTCGTAGCCTGCAGCTTAATTGTTACGTTCGTAGAAATTACGAGTTCTTGGCTTCGGCACGCTTAAGCTCTTCCTGAGCCAATCTGAACTTCTCTTGCGCTATCTTGACGCGCTCTGCGGCAAGCTTCTTTTGCTCTGCTCCAAGCTTCCTCTTGCCTTCTTCTGCTTGTTCCTGGAGTAAGTCTGCTTTCTTTTCCTCTGTTTCCAGCAATTTCGTGAATTTAGCTCGCTCAGCTTCAATCATCAATTTTAGCTTCTTTTCGCTCTCGGCTTTTAGTCTGGCTTCAACTCTTCCCTTAATGGTTTCAGACTGCCGCCGGGCTGCATCTTGTAATTTCTTGGACAGGTCAGAAGTGGCTTTTTTCTTTTGCTCTCGCAACTCTTTATCGACTCTCGCCTTTTCGGCAGTTATTGCGTGATTTTGTGACAATATGTACTGGTAACGATCCTCAACTTGTACCCTCAACTCTTCAGCTTTATCTCGCTCTTGCTTAATCTTTTCCAGCGCAGCTTCAATTTCGCCCTTTGTGACCTCGACCGTGTTCTTTTCTTGTTCTACAGAACTTTTTTGTAAGATTAAAGATTGCATCTCATTCTCTAAGTGTGCACTTTTTGCTTGCTCTAAGCTCAATTCATCCGAAAGTTTCTGGCGTAGAGCTTGCACGTCTTCTAGTTGCACTGCAAGCTTTCGCTTTTCTTCTTCAATTTCCCTGAGCGTGTTTTCCCTATCTTGCCTAAACTCTTCAGCTTTCGCTTGCTCAGTTTCAATCAAATTTCTAGCTTGCGATCTCTCGTCTTCTATTTTTTCTCTGAGTCTTGCTTCTTTGTTTTGTATTTGCTCTGTAAATCTTCTTTTTTGTTCGGCAATTTGCTCCCTTGCCTTTTGTTTTTGCTCACCAATTATGTTTAGGGCTTTGTGCAGCTTTTCTCCTATGGTTCTCTTTTCTCCTAAAATAGAACTATGTTCTTCCTGCAAAACTTTCAGTTCAGCCTCGACCTCTTCCGTTTCTTTGGCAACTAAGTCCAATTCAGAAGCTGCTTTTTCTTTATACTCCTGAGCCTCTTTAAGGAGTTCATGAGTCTTGAGTTTTTCTTCTTCCAAAGAAAGTCTGATTTTGTGAGAGTATTCTTCTGCTTCCCGTTTTTCTTCTGACAAGCTCTCTTCTGTCTGTTTTTTTAGAGCTTGCAAGTTTTCAAAATCCGATTTTATTTTTTCTTTTTCCGCCTCGGCCTCTTCTACCAGTTTCAGGGCCCTGGCCTTTTCAGCGTCTATGAGCTCTTCAGCTTGCTTTTGTTCATATTCAATTAATTCTCGAGATTTTTTCTTTTCTTCAGCTAGTTCTGTCCTGTATCTTCCCTTTACTTCAGAAAACTTTTCATTTAATTTTGCAATTCTTTCTCCGGACTTATCCTTTTCTTCTTTGAGTCCTTGCTGCGACCTTTGTTTCGCAGCATCTAAATTTTCCAAAAGACTGCGTTTATCTTCCTCTAATTCTGCTTTTTCTTTTTCTAAAGATGCTAGCTCTTCTTGAGCTTGCTTGTGCATCTCTTCAGTCTCGGCTAGTTTTTTGTCTAGCTCCTGCTTTTCAGCATCTATGACTTTTAATCTATCAGAAATATCTGCCCTGTCTTCAACAACTGCGTGAATTTGCTGCTGGCTTTTCTTTTTCTCTTCAAAGATCTGGCTCTCCAGCTCCTTGATTCTGGCTTGCAACTTTTGATTTTCTTTTCTCAAGCCCTCAACCGCGTTTTTCTTTTCACTTCTTAACTTGTCAATCTCTTGATCTTTTACAATTGCAACATCTAATTTCTCAGAAATCTTTTGCTCAAATTCCTCTATCTTCTTTTTCTCTTCCTGCAGAGATTTGCTTGGACCAAAAATATTAAACCCCATTCTTCCTCTCACGATCAAAACCTTTGGTTTTGCTGTGCCCAGCTGAACCTCGTTCAGCTCGGGTCCGATTTAGATAATCATCAACTTTCTTGTACAAGTTTTCTAGATGCTCTCGCTCTTGTTTCAATAATTGCACCTCAGTAGCCATATCCTCTTTTCTTCTTTGAATAAAGGCCATAATAAATATTGCGGCGAAGACCATGAACAGGCCAGTCATCACATATTTAGAATTAAATTGCACATTTATGGATGGCAGTTTGACTTGGAAAGCGGTTATTGGCGATATTTCTTGCAGTATCTGCAGCTTGCCATATGCAGTTCTTATGTCATTTCTGGCCTCATCGTACCTGCCACGAGCTGCTGCGTCCTCTGCTTGCTGAATAAGTGCTTTGATGTCCGCCAGTAGCAATTGCGAGTTCTCATCCAATTTTTGACCATCAACGTCATTGACTGAATTAGTCAGCCTAATCAGGTCTGCAATTATATCCGCAGGAATTTCTCCCTGCGGTTGTATGATTTCTGTTGGCACTTGTACGGCAGGCACTGTTGCTGCTGGCGTTTCTACTCCTCCGCCTCCTACTCCGCCACCAGTAGGCGGCGTGACTGCTTCTGTAGCTTCGAAAGTTGCGCTAGCGCTAGCTGATGCAGTTGGCCAAGTGAGCTCTGAAACAAATGTGTAAGTTCCTGGGGTTGAAGGCGCAGTTAGAGTAACTTGCGCTGTTGCTGATGCGTTTCTGCCTATGAATATCACGCGCACATCCAAGTCAAGTACTGTGCCATTGGAATATTCAATCCAAGTTGTTAGAGTTCTGTCTTCAGAAACTTCCGTGTTCATATTTATTGCTTTTACAGTTCCGGTAATGCTACTTCCTGTTGTAACAGACGCTGGCAAGCTATCTATTATGACATCGTAAGGTCCGCCATAGCCCGGTATCTGCACTTCTGGCACATTGGAGTAGAAGAATTGCGAGTTTGCTGAAGCAGTTGCTTGTACAAACGTGTAAGTATAACTCTGCGCACTCTTGGCAATTGTCTTATTGCCAGAGTAAGTCGCGGATTCTCCTCGGTCAAGGTCAACAAAAGTTGCTAAGCCAATGTCAGAATCTGTAACTGATATTCCATTCAGGTCCTGTCCGCCAGAGTTTACAATTTCATCTGTAATTGTGTAAGTAATGTTAGTGGTAGTCTGCTCTAGATACACTATATTTTTGACTATTGTAAGCTGTGCGTCTGTAACGCTCTGCGGCACAATAATTACTGGCTGGTTTGACTCTGCGAACAAGTCTGCATCATACAGCGGGTCGTGGCCAGTTGCATTTGCCTTTGACAAAGTAACGGTCTGGTCTGTTGCACCTCGTGTGTACGCTAGCAAATAAGTTCTTTCTTGGCCCGCAGTTGTAACCGTTCCAACGTTTTCATTTATGTTTCCATCGGTATCTTGCAGAACCGTGTCCTCAGAAGAACCTCTTGATGCCTCAAGCTCTAAAGTTAAATTGTAAACTATATTTGTGTTATTTACGCTTTGCACAGATGGTGATTTCTCGGCAATTAAAGTGGCGGATTGGTCATAGCTTAAGTAAAACGCACTATTTGTCGTTGAACTGGCTGAATTATGTAACGCTTTTGTCGCATTAACCCTAACATCATAATAAGTTGGCACAACCATTCCTGCGGTGTTTAGGGTGCAAGAATACGTGCCGTCTCCTAAATCTGTAGTGTCTGAACATAAGTAAACATTGGAGCCATTAATCGGCTCAAATGTCACGGTCGCACCGGTAAGAGGTGCGCCCAAATCATCTATAACAGAAGCCGTGAACGTGATGTTTTGGCCTTGGTATACTATTGGCGCGGGTGCTTGCGGTTCTGTTAATGTGGCAGTTAACGTTCCAAGGGCCGTTACAAAGTGAGTTTCTGATGAGGCCGCGTAATTTTCAGTCTCTAATTCTACGAGCGTTATATTTCTAGCTCCAAGTGTCGTATAACTCGTGGTATTTGTCAGCGGCGGTGTCCCGCTGTTTATCAAAACGCCGTTATCGTACAACTCCATAGAACCTTCGCCAGCACTTCTAGTTCCAGTTATATTTACAGACTGACTTCTATTTACACTTATGTTCCCATCAACGCCATTAAGCAGCAGATTTAAGTCCGATGCCACCTTATTTACAGTCAGGAACCACGTTTCTGAACTCGGTACAATAGTATCATCTCCCGGATTTACCGCAGTATAATTGTAAGTTCCAGTTCCCAGAGTTGTAATTTCAGGATTTGAAACTGCAACACCGTTCCTGTATAGAGTTACAGAACCAATATCTGTTACCGCCGTTGCATTTGATTGTGTTCCGTAGGTTATTGTTTTGTTAGATTGCGCGCCATCTATGTAAAGTTGTGTTGAACTTTCTACTTGAATTATAGTTAACGAGTTGGACGCTTTAGTTGCACCAAGGTCCTTGCCATCACTTGGAGTTACCACTGCTGTCCAGACATCTCCATTTTCTGTTTCTTGGGCAACTATCTTATCGTAGATGGCTTGGCTATGCAAGCCTATTTGTTGTACTGACAAAGCTCTTGGATACACCTTGACTTCATCAACTCTTCCAGAGAGCCAGTTCGTTCCGCCAGCAGAGCCGATGAACAAGGATTTGGAATTTGAGACATTTCCTACTGAACTGATTACGGTTGTGGCGACATTCACGCCATCAACATAGAGTGTCAGGTTTTGGCCTCTATTGAAAGTTGCAGCTATGTGATGGTAGACATTGTCATTTACACTGGCAGAACTAGTAACGGAAGCAGTGTTCGTGCCATCAGAGACGTAGGCTTTTGCCTTTCCAGCAGCGATTGAAATATAGTACGCGGGCCCGGAGGTTGAATTGCCTTTGCTAATGATCGTACCTGCGGTGTCTGTGCTCTTGACCCAGGCTTCCAAAGTGAAATCAGTATCAGTTTCGAAATTATAGTTTTCATCGGGGTCATCCAGACCTTCTATCATCGGTACTTCTACCTCATCATCTGCGTTATTGAAACTGTATGCGCCGCCGATTTTTCCGCCGGTTGCGCTGTAAGTTATTGAGCTGGCCGTGCCATCGTGATTGTAGTTCGAAAAGTCCTTGCTGTATGTTGAAGTTGTAGTGGCCTCGAAAGGCATGTTAAGAACTGCTATGGATTCGCCCTCAATCCTCCAGTCATAAACATTGACAACAGGATCGCCATCCGCATCAAATGTAGATTGATTGTAAACAGTCAAGTTCTCTGTCGTAAGATTAGTTCCAAATGTTGAATTCAGTATTGGTGTGCCTTGAGTTGGCGGATTGTTTCCAGTGACATTAAATGTGCCGCTCTGTGGAGTTGCGGCATTTCCCGCCGTGTCATTTGCATAAACTGTGTAATCGTGTATGCCTGTTGACAGTCCTGCTGTGTTCTGGGAATAGAAGAACAAGTCCATAGACTGATTGTTGTTGTAATTTACTGTGATGTAAAACTGGTCTACTTCCCAGCCAGTAATTGTGGTTCCAGAAGCTCTTATGCCTGGTTCGAAAACACCGTCTAGGCAAGCAACAGTCCAGTTGTTTCCGCCGCTTGTTGTGGTGAACTGCTGACTGAACTTCTGGAAAGTCGAATTTGTTTCTTTGACTCCGGTCAGGTCAAAGTGGAAGTTGTCGCAATCTGAAGTATGGAACTTGAAACCTTGGCCTGAAGCCGCCGTGTTTGTAGCTATGACTACGTTGTAAGCAACGTAATTTATTTTAGCACTGGACGGCAAGCCAGTCTTCGACACTGCGTTATGCAGCATCTTGAAGTTTGACGACGCTGTGACTTTGTCTGCACTCGAGCCATCACCATAATTTGTAAGCGTTGCAGTGTCCAGACAGGTATTCCAATCAGTGCATGCGGTCCAGCCGTTGCCTGTTCCTGCAGCCATAGCATCAAGCATTTCATCGTCTGCAGTTCCGCCACGGAACATAGTGTGATTAGTGTCGTCTATCCTAACTGTAGCAGCGCTAACATTTACGTTGTCTGTAATATTTGCCTCTATTTCTACTCTAGAACCTTTTTCGACTGGGTCTGGGCTGTCAGAAAGCGAATTTATGACCGGTCCCATCGTGTCAACGACAGTTACCCAATGCGTTTCCTCAGATGCCGTGTAATTTTGATTTTCAAGGTAATTGACAGTTACATTAAATGTGCCTAAGCTATCATACGCGGTCAAGTTGCTGAGCGGCGATGTCCCATTGTTTATTAGATTTCCATTGCTGTACAACTCAATAGTTCCTTGGCCAGTCGCTAAAATGCCAGTTATGTTTACCTGAGAGCCAACATTTACTGTTATGTTATCATCTGTGCCGTTCAGTGTCAAGTTCACTTCGGACGGCGCTATATTTACCGTGTAAGTTTGCGTACCTGTATTAGCTGAGTTTCCGGCAATATCACTAGCATACCAAGTATAATTGTACGTGCCCGCCGCAAGACTTCCAAAGGTTCTACTGTAAACGTTGCCGTTCTGCGTCAAATCAGTATAATTAACGCCGTCAAACTCCAAAGTCACACTTGCGACGCCATAATTGTCGGTCCAAGTTGCATTGAACTGATAATTTCCTCCTGAAGAGTAAGTAGCAGGACTTGAAGGACTTGTAACCAATGATGAATACTTTGGCGCAGTCCCATCTGTAGTTGTGAAATTCCTTGGCCCGGATGTGGCGCAATTTCCCGATGCGTCACAAGATGTGACATTGTAGTAATACACAGTTGCATCGCTTAGGCTGCTTAGCGGTACACTATGACTTGTTACAGCCGTACTGTTACTGGCAGAAGAGCCTAGACTTAATGAGGTGCCATAATTAACAGTTGAATTGGAGCTTTCGTCTGTTGTCCACGTTATTGTTGCGGAATTTGTTGTTATGCTTGTTGCTGATACTGCAGAAATTACTGGCGGCGTCGTATCAACATTTACAGTTATTGTTCTATTGGAAGTTGCAAATGCAGTTTGGGCTGCATCATCCGTAGCCAAGCAATTCCAAATATAACCACCATTTGCTAAAGTTCTACTAAATGTAGTTGTGTTTGAAGTCCCGGTTACTGTATTTGTGCCATTGCTAGCCCAAGAACCGCTGAAGTTACCATACAAAGTTATGTTTGCTAAGGCGTAATCATCTGTAGCGGAACAGTTGAACGTTATTGTGTTTGAGCTGGTTTCTGTATACGCGTCAGCAGGGCCGTTCAGCGTTACAGATGTCGGTGCTTTGTCAGAAACTGTGAATGTTTGTATGCTAGTTGCATTCCAATTGTTTGTTGTATCATTTGCATAAAATCTCCAACCAACAACAGTATTTCTGCTTGCAGTTACTTGATAAGTTTGTGTTGATGTGTTTGATGTCCCACTAAATGTAACGGCGCTTTGATTTACCCAAGATCCCGTATCATTTGTGCTGAAAATATACGCTGATAAGCCAGCATTATCTGTCCAGCTAGTATTAAATTTGACATAGTCATTCTTGTATATTGTTGTTGCATTCTTTTGCGGATTGCTCCATTGTGGGGGCGTTGTATCTATAGTATAGTTGACTGCGAAATATAGCGTATCCCAGCTCGCGGTTTCGGTCGTGGCGGCACCTGAAGTAACTCTGGTTATTTCTGACTTTACCATCGAACGATTTCCAGAGGCGCCGAAAAAGTTTGCGCAAGTCCAAGTTTTCAAATTTGTGACGTTAGTACACGTAGCGCCTGGGTTTGCAGAGGTTCCAGGACATGTTGTTGTGACTGCAGTAAAGTTTGTTCCGTTTTGATTATCAACTGAGATGTCGCAGTCTGTTGCTGACGCACCACTAGTGCGCCACCATTCATAACAAAGTTGTACGTTAGTTATAGCCTGACAATTAGTTATGCTTGTATTAAACTGGCTTATCTTAACTCCACCATAATTATTCTTCTGGTAGGTATGCGTTTCCACGCTGCCATCATTGCAGCTTAGCAAGTCTCCGCCAGCACCACACGTGGCATTCGGGTAGGTACCATCGCAAGCTCCACCAAAGCTACTCTTAGTTCCCGCGTTGTCTTCTGCTGCACAAGTCTGCGCTCTTAATTCAGCGTATCCCGGATCTTCTGGAGTCAAAGTGAAAGTATAAGCTTGGCCAGGAGTTATGCTTTGCAAAGCAACCCAATCCCCTAAGCAAGCTTGGTTTGCAAAATCCCAGTCTTTGCACTTGTAAAGCTCAGTGCCTTTTGCAATTGCAGTTACGGTAGCAGTTGTAAAGTTAAAGCCTGTCGGATCTATTGCATAAACTTCTGCAAATGCGCCACTCTCGGGGGCGTCATCAACTTTGATGAAATTATTTACGTCCTTTTGGACATCTAAATCTTTAAACTCAATTTGCTGAATTGGATAATTCTGGAATTTGACAGCTATATCGTACTTATCCTTGGGTAAGTCTAAGCCTGGCGCGCCAGTCGCTTCTTCGATTGGTGCCGCATTGGCAGGTAATTGTTCCGCAACTGCTGCTCCTTGTAGGATAGGAGAAGCTGCGCCGGAGTCGCTAGGTCCCGTGTCAGAACCTGTGCCAGCAGTATTATTGCTGGAGGACGGCTCCGGCTTTGCAGAACTCTTCTCTTCTCCAAGCGAATCGCTAGATTCGCTGGATCCAGCTGAACTCGGTTCAGCTTGGTTTGAAGAGCGTGATTTTTCAACTTCCTCAATTTCCGGGTCTCCTTTCTCGCTTTTTCCTATGGCTTCCACGTCTTTTGTCTTAGAATCAACAAAGTCTATGGTTGCCGGAACAGTATTGTTGTCCGCGTCTTTAATCGTAGTTTCAAAGAAGACCGTTTCATTAGTCACATTTTCAACAATAGGTGTTTCTGGAATAAGCAGAGTGTAAACCATAGAATCCAACTTCAGTGTTGTCCCAGCTTCAACTTCTATTTGCAAAGTATAACTTGAGTCTGTAAAGCCATCTGGTAGATAGCAGGTTTCTAAGCATAAGTTTTCAAACTTGTATTCTTTCGGGGCTACTGGCGCCTCCGTTATATTTCCCGGCTGAGTGATGTTCTCAGGCACAGTTATGTTTTCTTCGGGAGTCTGGTTTTCTTCCGGGGGCGCTGGTGGTTGTGAAGGCTCCTCTTGTGGAGGAGCTTCTACTGGCTGAGTTTCTTCAGGAGTTTGTGTGGGTTGTTCGGGTGGAGTTTCGGTAGGTTGTTCTGCGCCAGGGCCGCTAGGTTCTGTGTCGGAACCACCAGCATTAGAATCGCTGGAGGACGGCGGTCCTGGCTGTGCAGAGTCCCCTCCATCACTTGGAGAGCTTGAATCTTGTGAGTCTGAAGTATCGGCTGCGGAGAATCCTGTAAGAGAACTTGGTTCTTTTTTTACAGAATCAGAGTCTAATATCAGAAGCTTTTGATTGCCCGAGACAAGGTAAACTGAAATTTTACCGTCGCCTATTGCTGAGCCGGAAAGGCTCAAAGAAGATAAAGAGGAATTCTCTGGGAAAGTTTGCAAAACAAGGTCTTGCTCTTGATTTTCGGTTGCAACTATGTTCAGGCTTTGAGCAAAGGTTTGTGTTTGGCCCGCAACTTGGAATCCGGTAATTTCTGTTCTTAAAACAAAGACCAATGCTGTGGCTATAGCTAGTAATACTACCAACAATATTACTAGTTGGTTTTTATCTAGGCTTTTTCCCGATGACGTGTTTCTCATGTATCCAAAGTAAAATTACCCCGCTGATTATAATGAGCGCAAGTGGTGCAATCACTAGCAGATTTTCTTGTGTAATATTAATCGCGCCCACGGCAACTGCGCCGCCCGTGGTTGCTGGCGATTTGAAGAATGTGAAGAAAAGTAGCGCGAGTATGGTTACAATCAAGCTTACGTGTACAATTGTAAGCACACGCTTGGCTTTCTCCGAAATATTTGTCTTTCTCAGCGAGATTATTGCAAATAGCAGGACTAATAGCAACAGGGTTGGGACCGCATAGACTGGGTTTGGAACTTTATACGGGCTTACTCGCACTGCAGAGCCAGTAATCGGTTCTGTTTGTAGAGGTTCGGTAGCCTCTCCCGGACCTTGAACTTTTATGCAGCAAGCTCTTGAAGACAATAATGTAACTCTCAAAGTTACTGTGTCGCTTGTCTTTGAAATCGCTGTTACTTCTAAATCAGATGTGCCATCGCCGTCTATGTCAAACAGTTTTGTTTCCCCGATTGCAAAAGTAACATTAATTGGTTCTGAACTTAATTCGAGCGCTAATTCATTGCCAGTTATTTCCAGAAGTTTGCCTTTGTGAGTTTCTCCATCTAGAGTGTATGTGAAAGATCCGTCCACTTCCACGACAACATCTTGATACCTGTTGTTCAAGCTACTTGGAATGGTTTGCAGCAGCGGGCTTGTTGCATTTGTGACGTTAGTAGTTGTTGAGCCGCCACCACCGCCACCTCTTCCGCCAGGACTTGGTGCTGATACTATTACGGCGTGTGCTTCATATCCTGATGTGTAGTTTTCATTACCCGCGTAGCTAGCATTTATCACAAATGTGCCTGCACTGCCATACGTAGAGGAGTTAACCAAAGGTGATGGGCCTGCAGTTATCTGTACGGAATTTTCCGTTAAGTTCAAATCTCCAGAACTTGGTGTAACAAGCGTCGCAGTCATATTTACAGAAGAACCAGTGTTAATTGTTATGTCTGAATCTTGGCCGTTTAGTGTAAGCTTAATGGTTGGAGTAGCTTTGTTAACCGTTAACGTTACAGTTATGCTGGCGCCCGTGTAATTCTGAGTGGTTTCGGTCGTGCAAGCGTAGTCGTAAGCTCCCACGGCCAGAGTAGCTGTGGCTGGATTTGAAACTGGGTCTGAATTTCTAGTCAGGGCTGGTGTAGATTCTGCATTATTTGCTGAGCAACTTACGGTAGTTTCTGTTCCATAAGTTACTGAATTACTTGGTGTGAATGAAAGGAACAGTGCAGCAACTGCTTGGTTTATGGTGTATGTCTGGGTTAATGTTTTGCCCCAGTTTCCAGAAGTATCATTAGCGTACCACTTGTAATTGTACGTGCCAACGGACAGGCCGCTAAAGTTCACATAGTATACATCGCCAAGTTTATTCAGCTGCCCTCCTGAATAGCTGTAATTCGTGCCGTCAAATTCCAATATTACATTGTCTACGGCAACATCATCTGTCCACGTGGCGTTAAACGTGTAAACCTGTGTCGGGGAATAAGTGGCTGGGCTAGTAGGTGATGCGCGCAAATATGAGTACTGTGGGAAATTAGGATCTACTACAGAAACAGTGTGTATTATTTCGCCAGAGCTATAGTTTTCTGACGCGGATATGTTAACTTTCCATGTCCTGTCGCCTGGTGTTGAGTAATTTCTTACCGCAGAAGGCTCTGTACCACTGTCAACAAGAACGTCATCCTCATACAAATCGACTACGGCATTAGGCGGCAATATCGATGAGCCATTGATTGTTATGGTAATGTTTGTATTTACTGGCGTTGAAATGTCTGAATCGCTGTTATTCAACAGCAGCTCCAAGACCGGTGTTGCCTTGTTTATGGCCAAAAAGTAGGTCTGGCTATCTCCTGTGTGGTTTTCATCTCCTTCGAATATCGCAGTGTAATTGTAAGTTCCTGCTGCTAAAGTTGATACTTCGTTTAGCGTGCTTGTTCCAGAGGCGACTTGCACGCCGTCGCGCAGCAACTGGAATGTTAAACCGGATGTGTCTAGCGTCGCCGTTGCATTGCTGTTTGTTCCATAAGTCTGGCTAGCATTGCTTTCTGCGCCATTCAAAAATAGCCTGACACTGGTCGCGGCTTTATTTACGGCCAGTGTCCTGTTAATCGATGATGCAGTGTAATTCGCACCACCGCTCGTATTGTATGTGTAAACATACGTGCCTGCAGCTAAAGTTTGGACATCAGAAACCGTCGAGCCGCTCCCTACAGAAGTGGCATCTCTGAAAAACGTATACGTCAAGTCTGCGTCTCCAGAATTGCTTTCTGAGCTGGTTGCATTAGTCTGCGCACCATAAGTAACTGTTTTGTCTGCAGCTAAGCCATCAAGCACCAGGCTTAGAGCCGGCGTAGCTTTCTCTACTGTTAGGAAAAATGTCTTTGAACTGCCAGTCTTGTTTTCATCATCTGGAATTATAGCAGTGTAATTGTAAGTTCCAACTGCCAAAGTCGCAATTTCAGGATTGGAAACTGCAACGCCATCTCTGTACAAAGTTGCGGTGCCATTGTATTCGACTGCAGTTACATTGCTCTGTGTTCCGTAAGTTATGGTCAAATTATCTTGTGCTCCGTTCAAGAATAAATCAACTGCGGTTGTTTGTTTGTTTACAAACAAGTAAAATGTAGTTGAGTTTGAAGTATAGTTCTGATTTCCAGTTGTGTTAACTGTGTATTTGTAGCCTGAAGGTTTGGCTGCTAGTGTTGCTATTTCTGGATTTGTTACGGAAGCATCATCCCTGTAGAGATTTGCTGTTCCTGCAAATACTATTCCTGTGGCATTAGATTGTATCGGATACGTTACTGTTACATTTTGATTCTGGTTTCCGTTTAAGTACAAGTCTACTGGGTTGCCTGCGTTGTTTATTGTAAATACCTGTTGTGAGCTTGTGTTCAAGTTTCCGACAGAATCATTGGCGTGTGCTTTCCAGTAAAATGTGCCTGCTGGCAAAGTAGCATTGTAGCCATACACGTTGCCAGACAGCAGGGACATTGTGTAGTTTTGTGCTGTGCCAGAATAGTTGCTTTCAAACAGGACAGTACCTATGGCACTTCCCGCATCGGTCCACGTTATATTAAATGTTGATGGCGTAGATGATGAGTAGATAGACGGTGTGGAGCTTTGAGGATTGCTCCATTGTGGCGGAATAGAGTCTACCGTGAAGTAAACTATTGACGAATTGACGTTATTGCTAGTGTCATTTGCATACAATCTAACGTTGTGGCTGCCATCGTTAGAAACCGAAAATGTTGAATTGGCGCAGCCGGGTAAAGTTGTGTTTGACCCGCCATCGTAAGACACCCAACATGCGCTTATTCCTCCACTATCGGTAGCAGTAAAGTTTAGCGGCAAATTGGTTTTTGTGGTGTAAGTTGTGTTTTGCGGATGCACTATGACTATGTTCGGCGGTGTAAACTCATTACGTATTGTTACGGTGTTTGACTGCACTGTAGTTCCAGATGAAGTCCTGTCACTCGGGGTTACATCTGCTCTCCAAACGTCTCCAATTTCTGTTTCTTGCGAAACAATCTTGCTTATTCCATTTTGGTATATCTCTGTTATTTCCTCGCGGGAGAGCGAGCGGTTGAATATCATCACGTCATCTATGGAGCCGTTAAATGGGAACCTGCCTATGCCATCCGCACCAATGCCAAGTTTTGCACCGCTATTGTATAAGCTAATTGAACCTGTTGACGTGCCAGCTACAGTATTGTTTACATACAAAGTTAAAGTTGAGCCATTGTAAGTCACTGCGTGGAAAACCCACTTGTTTGCCATGCCTGCCAGGATGTTATTTGGCTGAACATACAGAGAGTTAGTGCTGCCATCAGCACTCAATTGTATAATCAAAGCATCATTAAATCCAAAGGCTCCGCCATCTAGAGTTGCAAGCCTGTAAGACCAGCCATTAGTATCTTCTTTTGAAATCAGCCTTGCCGAGCGTATATCTCCATCGTAGTAGAACCAGCCCGCTATCGTAAATGAGTTATTGAGGTCTAAACTAGCGGCATCATTAACAGCAATAAAGTCGTTACTGCCGTCAAAAGTGTAAGCTCCGAAACCGTCGTGGCCTCCCGTGCTGTTGAATTTTGTTCCATTATATACAGTTCCGTGGTTTGCGAATCCTGAGTAATCCCTGGTATAAGTTGAATTAGAGCTGCCTTCGAAAGGCATGTTCAAAACCAAAATTGAAGTTCCGTTTCTTACCCAATTTATTATGCCTTTAACACTATCTCCTTCTGCATCTGATGTTGAGTATGTAACAGTAAGATTATCATCTGTCAGGTTGTTGCCAGAAGTTGAAGCAAGAACAACATTCGAAACTGTTGGTGCAGCATTGTTTACAGTTACAGTTCTCGTTTCTGAAACATCAAACACCTTTGTATCAGAATCATTGGCGTAAACCTTGTAAGTGTAAACTCCATTCGCAAGGCTTGTTTGGTTCAGGAACCAATTAGCAGCAGTTGCATTGCTCATCGTATAATTAATACCATTCCACTCTAGCTTTGCAGAGACAGCATTGCCATTAGGCATTGTTGCATTGACAAAAACAGAATTCTGAGTCTGCGTGCTTCCACTGGCAGGAGTTGGGCTGACAAAAGTAATATTGAGTGCTGTTGTATAACTTACATTGAATTGCGGCCTTTGAGCTGCTATAGTATCGTCGCCACTTGTAAACGTGTTAAGGCTGTCCCCGTCTAGGGGGTTTGCGAAAAGCATTCCATAATTCTGCCATGTACCGTTGACCCAGCCTTGCACTAAACTAGTGATAGTCCAAGTGTAGTAACCATCTGTTGTTACTGGAGTCCTTGCAAATTCTGTTGCGGCATAATCGCCGCCCGCAGTTGTCCAGGCTGTTGTGTTTGTAGCGTTGTTCCAAGTTGCGCCATCCCCCTTAGCCTGTGCAACTCCCGTGCCTTCATCCCAGTATCTTGTCAATCTATAGAGACTTATGTTCTCTTCAGCATTGTTTGAACCGGCCTCCCTGTATAATGTTACTGTAGCGCTCGTAATTATGGCGTTAGATGGTATGTTTGACAAATTAAATTCAAGCAATGCATTGTTATTTCCGGTGGCAGTCTTAACTTTCAATACATCATTTGCCCCGTTGTTTTCATTAGGGCTTCCTGAAACAATAAATGTATCTTTTCCAGCACCATTAGGCTGCTGTGTTTCAGAATAAGCAGGGTCATCTGGAGTCAAGTTTAATGTGTAAGTCTGACCTGGTGTTATTGACTGCAGGAAAGTCCATTCGCCCAGACAAGTTTGGTTCGTGAAGTCCCAGTCCGCGCATTTGTACAGCGCAGTTGCTTCTGGAGATGCTGTAACTGTTACAGTAGCAGAACTGAAATCAAGAGCCGTCGGGTCAATTGCATAGGTTTCCAAAATTGTTTGGCCGTCTGGACCAATGGTTTCAGGAACATCGTCAATGCCAAGTTCTACAACTGTGTCTTCAGTAACTTGCAGGTCTTGGAATTCTATATTTTCTATTGGGATTTCGGCAGCTTGCGTGTCAACTACAAGCTTGTCTGCATCTTCTGTTGCAACTTCAAACGTGTGCGCTTCTTCAGGCAAAGGAGCTTCAGCTCCAAACTCATCTTGCAGAACTTCTTCTTCATTCTCGACTTCTTCTGCAGGTTTTTCCTCCTTGTCTAGAATTGTAACACTTGATGGCACAACATTGCCGTCACTGTCTTTGATTTCTACGATAATTGTTACTGGAATTCCCGTAAGGTTTAGCAGCGAGTATGAAATTTCATCTATCTTGAGCTCGCCATCAACTTCAATCTCAAGTTGATAATTTCTGGAGTCCAAGCCATCTGGCAGCAAGCAAGTTTCAATGCACTCGTTTGTGAATTTTATTTCCCCTGGTAAAATTTCAGTCAAATTCTCCTCGACTGGAATTTCTGTAAGATTTTCCTCCACGGGAATTTCTTCGGTGATGTTTTCTTCAACAGGTACTTCTTCAATGGGCTGCTCTTCTATTGGTAGTTCCTCAACAGGAACTTCTTCTACAGGTTGCTCTACTGGTTGTTCTTCAACTGGAGGAGCTGTGACTGGTTCTGTTTCTTCGGGCGTTTGTGTGGGTTGTTCTTGTGGAGTTTCTGAAGGTTGTTCTGCGCCAGGACCGCTAGGTTCCGTGTCAGAACCGCCAGCATTATCTGGGCTGGAGGACGGCGGTCCTGGCTCTGCAGTACCTTCTCCACTACTAGAGGAGTCTGAAGTTGAGGAATCAGATGAGTCTGAAGAACTTGAATCTGAAGGAGAATCCGAGCTAGAATCAGAGGACGAGTCTGAACTTGAATCGGAATCGTCAGAGTCTTTTTTATCATTGTCTGACTTTTCTTTGTCAGATTTGTCTTTCTTTTCTTTTTTACCCGCTTGCGTCAAGGCGCCCGTGACTAATCCGGCCAGATCTTCTTGTTCTCCGCCTTTTAGTTCGGCAACCAAGAACTTGTCAGTGCCATTTGTTAGATACACTCGGGCAGATTCGCCAATAAAAGAACCAGAAATCTTGAGAGACTTGAGATTGTAAGGGAAATCTTGAGGAATTTCAAAATCATAGCTCTGGTCTGAAGTAAAGGTTTGCTGAACTGGAGCGGAAAAATCCTCCAGAGGTGCAAAGAATCTACCAGTTACGGTAGGGTTTGAGAAAGCGAATAAGGCAAAAATACCTATTACTATAAAGAAAAGAGCATACACTATAGTTTTAGATAGGTATGATATAGATCTGGTTCTGACACGTGAACCTATGGTGACCGTCCTCCAGTATTGTTTGCAATATTATATATGTCGTATATAAATATTACTTATTTATACGCTATAATAGAAATTCAATATTGAAAGGGATTGATTTTTATATTCATCCCTCTTAATGGCCAAATGGTTCTAGACTGGCTTGTTGAGATACATAATGCTGAAAAGCATCCAGAAAGGATGTTCTTGCTGGCTTTTGCATATTCATCAATTGCGGCCGCCTTTGCCCTTTGGATTTTCCCAAAAAATGCTGGTTCTGTAATGCTTGTCCTTACTGTTGCAGCTTTCCTGCCACTAATGTTAAACTTGATGAAAACAGAAGAGCTTGTGGATGAAGAGCACAAGCCTTTTGTTGGAAAACACCTGCCCGCTCTCAAATTTTTCATATTCCTGTTTCTAGGTATGGTCCTAGCCTATACGCTTTGGTTTGCTTTTCTCCCAACAGAAACCGCAACAAACCTGTTCAGTTTGCAAATTGACACGATTGCAGGGAGAAATGTTGAAGTTGGCGCTGTAGTTGGGCTTGGCGACTTCGTAGGAATCCTGTTGAACAATTTGAAAGTCCTAATAGTTGGTATAGCTCTCGCGTTCGTCTGGGGGGCTGGAGCGATTTTTGTTTTGGATTGGAACGCAACAATCCTTGGTACGTTACTTGGAAACGGAATTCGCCAAGGCATTAACGGTGCAGCTGCACCTTTAGCTGCAACCAAGTACTTAGTGCACGGCATTCCAGAAATTACTGCTTATTTTGTTGCCGGGCTTGCTGGTGGAATTATTTCAATTGCTGTATCGAGGCACAAGTTTGGAGAGCCAGAATTTGCAAATGTGATGAAAGATTCTCTCGAGTTAATTTTGATCTCAATCGTAATTCTTGTAATTGCTGCTGCACTCGAAGTTGGAGTTTCTCCTTACCTAGGATAATAGTCTTTTCACCTGACAGATTAAAATTGACAATTTTTTCTAAAATCTGTCCAAGAAAAATTTTAAGCGGCATTGTGTGTTTTTAGCATGAAAACCGCCCAAGGAACCCTAGTCCTAGCAGCACTTCTTCTTATATCAGCCCTAGTTATCGCACTATTTGTACTTAGCTCAGGTCCAACGGACTTGGTAACTGGCGCGTTTGCAGGAACATGACATACGATGACAGCAATACCAAAAGGACCATATTCTACACTTTCCTTTTGATAATTCTAGTAGCGTTTATTTTATTCGTAGCGTCCGCAATAACTGGCAATCAGGATATGCTAACTAGTTCTTTCGCAAACATTTTGGTATAGCGAATTTTATATACGCCCTAGGCAATTTTACCATTATGAAAAAAGAACTTCTTTTGGCAAACATCCTTTTGCTGAACATAGTTCTCGGGGTCAGCCTTGTAACCAGCTTGTTGTCAGTTTACTTAAATCAAATCGGAATTTCACTCGCGAACATTGGATTTATTTTTGCATTCGGCGCGATCCTGGCCGGCTTCCTCAGGCTTCCAATTGGCGCCTGCGTGGATTACTTGGGTAGAAGGAATTTCATAATTCTCGGAGCTTTGGGTTATCCTATTTTTGCCATTGGTATTGCTTTGTCAAAGACAACTTTGCACTTTATTGGCTTTGATATTGTGCTGGAATTATTTGGTGCGATTTTCTGGACTGCATTTTCCGCGCATTACTTTGATATTTTAAGCAAAGGCAAGGAAGGAGTCGAGATGGCGAACAGGACTGCAATGCAATATACAGCCGTCGCTGCTGCGCCATTCCTCGCGGGTTTAATTGCAGACCGGCTTGGGTTCACAAATCTTTTCTACATTGGCGCATTGATTTCGGCTGTTGGCGTTCCAATAGCTGCAGCAACAATAAAGGACCACTCTAAAAATAAAGGTTTG
>Ga0334722_10000502_pt1 | contig 57366 bp, 51 predicted proteins | sample C3_bottom_MG_FD_207210 | JGI IMG/M metagenome (GOLD analysis project Ga0334722, IMG submission 207210) | Sediment microbial communities from Yellowstone Lake, YNP, Wyoming, USA - C3_bottom | ecosystem: Environmental > Aquatic > Freshwater > Lake > Sediment | place: USA: Wyoming | collected... | reverse complement strand
GATTCGTTTACTGCAACTAAACCTCTTCGAACGCCGGGATTTGATGGCTTTGCTTAAGCCACCAGTCGTTCAACCCGTTGTTTGTAGGCAGTTTTCTTTGATCTGAAAATTATAAGACAGCAGTGATATTTTTTAACAAAACCTTCAAATTTAGGGCTGACTATTCCTAGTACGTTTTCCGCTACAAAAGCCTTTGGCTTTATTGTGTTTACTGCTCGATTAAACTCTCCCCACATATTTCTTTCATCCTCCTCCCCCTTTTGCTCTCCCGCAATAGAGAAAGGTTGACATGGCGGACCACCATGAATTACGTCAATTTTTCCTTGCAAATGTTTCCAGTCAATTTGAGTAACATCACCCGCATCAGGGCCACAATTGACTAACCAATCGCGACGATTAAAGGTTAATGTTTTCTTGCATATTGGTATGAGTTCATATGAGGCTGCGTGTCGATATCCAGCTCTATCAAAGCCTAAGTCGAGGCCACCACCTCCACTAAATAGACTTAAAGCGGTTAAGCCGTTGTCATTTAGCGGAGGCATAAATTTACCCGGATCAAGCCTGGGTGTATTTATTTCATGAATTACCTTATGTAGACCATTTTGTGCATCTAGCTTGGCTATACGCGATTCTTGGGAGCTTTTTCTATATTCCTCTCTCTTCTCGTCTGATATATCGTATTCTTTCCTGGCAATGTTCTTGTAAACTGAAGTGTTAGTATTCAAAGCAGTTTGTTTGATATTAAGGCTCACTTGGCACTCCCATCATCATGATTTGCACTTGGCTGATAACCAGGAGTTTCGAAAAGCGAAGGTTGTTTGGCCCCATAAATTAACCCCTCTGCTTCCTTAATAAACCACTCTTTCATCGTTTCTTGCTTATGTTCTAAGGTGGCGTAGAGTTGACGTTTAAGCATAGGGTCAATCTCTATCACTACTCTTCCTGACTTGCCACGTGCCATTTTGCGCCCACCTAGTGTATTAATAATTAATGTTATGTCACATATAAAACATAACATTGGTGGCGTCAGCGTCAAGTATGCATTTTGAATGCAGGGTGACCAAAAAAGGAGCCCGTAGGATGCGGGGAGGAATGGACCGCATCTACTAACTATGCCTTTATTGCTCATTTGGGGAAAATTAGGAGGCTATTCGCCGTACATTTCGGTAATGATTCTCCGTAATTGAGAGACTTCGCTGCTAGACAATTGATCAATTCTTTTCATTAACCGTGTTTTGCTAATTGTTCGGATTTGGTCAACAGCAACTTCTGCTTCTTTGTCAGCATAATTAATCTGAAGGCGTGTCCGCCAGGTTGGGTGGATTTTCGAAGTTATCGGGCAAACAACGACTGTTTCCAGATATTTGTTCATGTTAGTAGTGTTGTTGTAATTACTGTAAGCACAGCAACGCCACGGGGGAGAAAATAAATCAAGGCAAAATGGCCTAATGAGCTGGTCGGTTCTATCGTTCCCACGGTCACTAAAACAAAAAAGGGAGGAGCCCTACGGAAGCCCCTCCCTTTTTGTAAAGATCGGCGACGGTTTCGATGGCCTCGGCCATCAACTTGTCGGCCTCCTTGACCATCTGATCGGCATTGGCCAGGTTGCTCTTGGCGTAGGCCGAGCTGTGGCACTTGCTGCACACCTTGACCATCCGGTCCCGTTCACTCTGCCAGGCGTCCTTGTCTAGGCGGGCGACCATCCCGGCCTTGACCAGGTCCAGGCGGGCGTTGGGCTTGCCGTCTGGATCGAGAACCTGCAACCCTTTTAGAATGGTGGCCCGGTAGCCCATCCACTCGGCGTCATCCTCGGGCAGCCGCACGGCCAGGAAGCCCCAGGCGGTCATCACCTTGTGGTCGCCGTTTTCCATGTGGCAGGTCTGGCACTTGGGGGCGCGGCCGGTGTCGCCCTCGGTCTTGAAGATCACCCCGTGCTTGGAGCCTTCCCTCATCTCCCACTGGGGATGATCAAAGCCCATGTGGCAGGTGCGGCAGGCCTCGGGCTGGCTGGCTTCGGCCTTGGAGAACTTATGGCGGGTGTGGCAGGAGTCACAGGGCGAGCCGCAATGCGAGGCGGCCTTGGTCTTCTCGTCGCGGACCCCGACCTTGTGGCAGCCGCCGCAGCGCTTCATCCCTCGGATGTACGGGTGGGGCTGGATGCCGGTCTTGGGCATGGCGTCCATGGCGATCCAGGCGGCCATGTGCTTGCCGCTCATATATTGGTCATGCTGGGTCGGATGGCAGGTCTGGCAGGTCTTCTCGGTGGGCATCTTGACCTTGGCCACGTCGTCCTTGGATTGATGCTCAGTGCCGTGGCAGCTAGCGCAGTCCACCGTGCCGGATTTACCCATCGCCCCGGACAGGAAATCCTTGACCACGTTGGGGGTGATCTCCAGGTGACATTTGATGCAGTTACTCTCGGCGGCTTGCGCCAGGGCCGGCCATAACCACAGGCCAAGGCCAATCAACAGCATAATCCTCTGTGTATTGTTTTTTCCTCCAGTTGTTCTGGGCTTGACGATCCAGGCGGCAAACAAGCTGCCGCAAAATTTGCGATCACCATACCATCGAGATAAAATGGGAGGCCTTGACTTAAATCAACCGGAATGGGCTGGAACTTTAATCTTGTTGCGGCGCGAAAGGTTAGTTGCAGTTATATTGGGTACGGGTTCCTGAAGAAATTGCCCCGGATGATCTCAAGAGGTTTTGCTTATGCACCATAAAACAGCGGGACAGCATATCTTATTGGCCTTGGTGGTGGGGATGCTGCTGCTCTTTGCGCCACGTGCCGCCAGGGCTGCTGATGATCCCTTCCCGCTTTATCCGGTTCTGGAGAAGAATGTCCGTTTTTGGGAGAAGGTTTTCTCGGAGTATTCACTCTCCCAAGGCGTCCTGCACGATCGTGACGACTTGGGCATCATCTATGGCATAGTCGAGGTGCTGCCGCCGACCAGCCCCTGCGCTTCGACCACCAATCGCTTGCGGATAGAACCGGTCAAAGAAGAGTACCGGCAGATTCTGCTCCGGCTGGCCCTGGGCGAGGGGCCGTCCAGCAAGGAAGAACAGCGGGTCATGGACCTGTTTGGTCCGGACCCGTCGCCCGACCGGCTGATGGCGGCGGCCGACAATATCCGGGTGCAGATCGGCCAGAAGGAGCGCTTTAAGGAGGGACTGGTCCGTTCCGGCGCCTGGCTGCCGGAAATCCGCAAGGCCTTCGAGGCCGAAGGGGTTCCCGCCGATCTCGCCTACCTGGCCCATGTGGAGTCGTCGTTCAACCCCCGGGCGCAGAGCAAGGTGGGGGCGGTGGGCCTTTGGCAGTTCATGCGCGCCACCGGCCGCCGCTTTCTCAACATCGATGCGGCCCGGGACGAACGGTTGAATCCCCTCAAGGCCAGCCGGGCGGCGGCTCGGTTCCTGCGGGAAAATTATAAAGTGCTCGGTTCCTGGCCGGTGGCGATCACCGCCTATAATCACGGCCAGGGCGGAATGCATAAGGCCACCACGGCCTTTGGCGACCTGCCGGGAATCCTGGCGAGCTACCAGGGCAAGAGTTTTGGCTTTGCCTCCCGCAATTTTTATGCCGAATTTCTGGCGGTCCGCAATCTGGCCAGTAACTACCAGAAATATTTCGGACCCCTGGAGGTCAGCGCTGCTGAGCCGGTACGCGAGTTGGTGCTGCCAAAGCATGTTAGCCTCTGCCGGTTGGCCGACTACATGAAACTTGATCCGGCAATCCTGATGGATTGCAACCCTGATTTGCGCAAACAGGTGAAATCGGGCCGGGTCCTGATCCCCTCCGGCCATATCTTGAGCCTGCCGGTGCAGGTGGCCGCCGTCAGCAAGGCCCCCGAGCCTTTGCCGGAAAATGTTTACAGCCCTCCGCCGCCCAGGGCGGACTTCTACCGGGTGAAGCCCGGCGACACCCTGAGCGGAATTGCCCGCAAATTTGCCACCAGTACTGCACTGTTGATCGAAATCAACGATCTGGATAAACCATCGGCGCTTAAAATCGGCCAGGACTTGCGGGTCCCGGCCGGGAAAGAGGCCGCGGCCGACGACAAACGTCTGGCCCAGGCCGAGGCCCGTTCTGGCCCAGTAGTGGCAGCATCCGTGGCAGTACCGGGAGCCCGCACGCTTTAGGCTGCTTCAGGTAAGGATTTGCCGTAGGTAATAATCGATGTTTCGTTGTATGAAGCCGACATGACAGAACTGGCGCATTAGGTCGAGCCGCTCCCACAAAAAAACGGGACGCGTTTGTCGCGCTTACCGGCTGTGCTTTGTTCGCAAAGACTGCGGCCGGAGTTCCTTAAAGGATTGCTTACCCCAGTGCCCGAAGGGCAATGTGATGTTGCCCCGCTGATCTTTCCGAAAATAACCGCCACGCCCCCAGGAGGACCCATTCGTGCCGGAACCGCATAGCACCATCCGTCTTGCCGACTACCGGCAGCCCGACTATCGCATCGAAACTGTCCAATTGACCTTCGAGCTGGGCGAGCGGGAAGTCCTGGTTTTCTCCCGTCTCACTATCCGTCCCAACCACGAAACCCGCCGGGGAATGAGGCCGCTCAAACTGGACGGTCGCGATTTGCCCCTGGAAGGAATACTGCTTAACGGCCGGGTGCCTGAGGTCAGCGAGTACCAGCTCGACGCCACCTCTCTGACTATCTTTGCCCCCCCCGCCGAACTGCTCCTGGAGCTGAAGACCCGGCTTAATCCCGAGTCCAACACCCGCCTGGAAGGACTTTACCGCTCCGGCGCCATGCTCTGTACCCAGTGCGAGGCCGAAGGTTTTCGCTGCATTACCTGGTTCCTTGATCGGCCCGATGTTCTGGCCCGCTACGAGGTGACCATCATTGGCGACCCGGCCCGCTTCCCGGTCATGCTGGCCAACGGCAATCTGCTGGAGCAGGGCGAGCAGCCCGACGGCCGCCGCTTCGTGCGCTGGCAGGATCCGTACCCCAAGCCCTCCTACCTTTTCGCCCTGGTGGCCGGGAATCTGGTGGAGGTCAGCGACTCCTTTACCACTGCCTCCGGGCGCCAGGTGGCCTTGCAGTTTTTTGTCGAGGCACATAATCGCGACAAGTGCGGTCATGCCCTTGCCTCGCTGCAAAAGGCCATGGCCTGGGACGAGGCGCGCTACGGGCTGGAGTATGATCTCGACCAGTACATGGTGGTGGCGGCCGATGACTTCAACATGGGGGCCATGGAAAACAAGGGGCTGAATGTCTTCAACTCCCGCTATGTCTTGGCCAGCCCGGCGACTGCCACCGATGTCGACTATGAGAACATCGAGGCGGTCATCGCCCATGAGTATTTCCATAACTGGACCGGCAACCGGGTCACCTGCCGGGACTGGTTTCAGCTCTCCTTGAAGGAGGGGCTCACCGTCTTCCGTGACCAGGAATTCACCGCCGACATGACCTCGGCCCCGGTCAAGCGGATTAACGATGTCATGGCCTTGCGCGCCCGGCAGTTTCCCGAGGATGGCGGCCCTCTGGCCCATCCAGTGCGGCCCGCCGAATACATCGAGATCAACAACTTCTACACCGTCACGGTTTATGAAAAGGGGGCGGAGTTGGTGCGGATGCTCCAGACCCTGATTGGTCGCACCGCCTTTGCCAAGGGCTTGCACCGCTATTTGACCCGGCACGACGGTCAGGCCGCCACCGTCGAGGACTTCGTCCGGGCCATGGCTGAGGCGGGGGGGCGCGATCTTTCTCAGTTCCTGCTCTGGTACAGCCAGGCCGGCACCCCGGTGCTAAAGGTCAGTGCCCTGCACGATCCGATCACCGAGACCCTGGTCCTGGCCATGCGCCAGTCCTGTCCCGACACCCCCGGCCAGAAAAGGAAAGAGCCTTTTCATATTCCGGTGGTGGTGGGGCTGCTTGACCGGCAGGGGCGGGAATTGACCCTACACCCCATCTGTGGTGCCCGGGGTAGCGGTCGGGGGTTGCTGGAACTCCGTAAGGAGGCGGAGATCTTCCGCTTCCGGGGGATCAGCGAGCCACCGGTGATCTCGATGCTACGCGGCTTTTCCGCCCCGGTGCGCCTGGAATTTGAGCAGAATGATGAGGAGCTGCAGCTACTGCTGGCCCATGATGCCGATCCCTTCAACCGCTGGGAGGCGGGGCAGCTCCTGGCGGTGCGGGCGGTCCGGGGACTGCGCGAGGAGTACCGGCAGGGGCGCGAGCTGCAGGTTGCCCAGGAGTTTGCCGCGGTGTTTCGCGAGATCCTGGCGGGGCGGGGCGGGAGCGAGGAGGCGTATCTTTGCCAGCTCTTGACCATGCCAGCCGAAGACTATCTGGCTGAGCTGGAGCCGGTCATCGAGGTTGCGGCCATCCACGCCGCCCGCGAGGCGTTGCGCTTGGCCTTGGCCACGGCGCTGGAAGGTGAATTTCTCGCCATCCATGCGGAAAACAGCACTCTCGGCCTCTATAAATATGATCCTGCCCTGGCCGGGCGCCGTCAGCTCAAAATTCTTTGCCTGGCCTATCTGATGCGGCTGGGCAAGCCGGAGTACGACGAGCTGGCCTTCCGCCAGTTTGCGGCGGCGGACAACATGAGCGACGAGATCAGTGGGCTTCGGCTTCTGGTCCATACCGGCTCGGTCCGGGGCCGGGAGGCGCTGGCCATCTTTGAGAAGAAGTGGCAGCACGATCAGCTCGTCATGGACAAGTGGCTGGGGGTCCAGGCCACGGCGCCGTTGCCGGGAACTCTGGAGGTGGTGGAACAACTGCAGGGGCATGCTGCCTTTAAGCTCACCAACCCTAACCGGGCTCGGGCCCTTCTGGGGTCGTTTGCCAACGGCAACCCCCTGTGCTTTCATGAGGATTCTGGGGCGGGCTACCGTTTTATGGGTGAGCGGATCCTGGCGCTGGATCGGATCAATCCCCAGATTGCTGCCCGGATGGCCGGTTGCTTCAACCGCTGGCGCCGTTTCCCGGCCAAGGGCCAGGCCCTGATGCGGACGGAATTGGAACTGATCCGGAGTACCCCGGGACTTTCCCGCGACCTTTCCGAGGTGGTGAACAAGAGTTTGGCCTGATTTCCCTGGGTGCTCCGGAATCCTGAATCTTGAAATTGCCTGGGTTTCCTGTGGCCGTTGTTGCTCTGCCAGCGGGCCTGGGCCGTTCCTGTAGGATTGCCCGAGGTTTTTTTGTGGCCATTTTAAACAAATACGTTGAACAAATAGATGGGGTAGGTGATGCGAGTAAGCAGGTTTTTTTTTGGAGCGTTTATTGGTCTGGTATTTCTCCTGGGTGGGGCTGGATTGCCAGGTGGTTTGGCAGCCCGGGCGGTGGCCGGTGAGCCAGACATTACCGCCATTGTAGCTGGGGCGGAGCAGGGTGACGCGGCCCAGGCATATGAGCTGGGGCGGCGCTATTTCAGGGGTGAGGGAGTAGCCCAGGATCCGGCCGAGGCGGTGCGCTGGTGGAGCAGGGCGGCGGCCCAGGGGCAGGTTGACGCCATGCGTAATCTGGGGGTCAGCTATCACCACGGCGAGGGTGTGGAAAAAGACTTGGGCGAGGCAGTGAAATGGTACAGCCGGGCGGCTGATCTGGACGATGCCAAGGCCCAGTTTAATCTAGGGGTGATGTATGCCAGTGGCGATGGCTTCGGTCAGGACCCGCCGGAGGCGGTGAAATGGTTCACCCTGGCCGCCGGGCATGGCGATGTGGATGCCCAGAGGACCTTGGGGGGCTGCTTCGCCACGGGTGATGGGGTCGAACGCGATACGCAAATGGCGCTCAAGTGGTGGAAGTTGGCCGCCGCCCAGGGCAGTGCCGAGGCCCAATTCGATCTGGGGGTTACCTTTGACCGCGGCGCTGGGGTTGTCCAGGATTACAAGGAGGCGGTCTATTGGTATTCGCTGGCCGCCGCGCAGGGTTATTCTAAAGCCCAGGTCAATCTGGGCATGCATTATGTGGTTGGGCAAGGGGTCGCCACGGATTACCGGGAGGCGGCCAGATGGTACACCATGGCCGCTAAACATGGTGATGCCAAGGGGCAACTCAATCTGGCCGGGTTGTTCTTCAACGGTCAGGGGGTCGAGTGCAACTACCTGGCTGCCTACGTCTGGTCTTGTCTGGCGGCCTCCCAGGAGGAACCCAACGCCGGCCTGAACCGCGAGGCGGCGGCGGCCCATTTGTCAAAAATGGAACTTGCCGCAGCCCAGGATCTGGCCGTCCGGACCCAGGCCTGGATCGCGCAGCCCGAGCCCAAAGGAGGGGAGGCGCCGGTGCTCTTGGCGGGAGTGGCAAAGGTCAAGGAGAAGCCTGCTAAAGCGGCGGCGAAAAAGCCAATTAAAAAAGGTAAAAAAGGCAAGAAGATTAAGAAAGGCAAGAAATAAGCGGCTCTAACCCGGGCAAATCCCGGCAACTGTTTGGCTTATGTGGTCAATATAATTCACTTGGGAGAGGGCGGTATTGTCCATCAATCATAAACTGGTCCCGGCCGTTGTCGCCCTGGCCTTGCTGCCGCTGCTGCTGTTCGGCTATTTTTGCATCAACCGCGCCACGGCGGTCATCGAAAGCTATGTGGTAGAGGAGGTGGAAGGCCAGGCGGAGCAGGTCTCGCGGACCCTTCTCGTCGACCGGTTCTTCCCGTTAAACCGGTCTACCCCGACGAGCCAGGCCGCCTTGCAGGATTTTGTCGCGAGCTACAACCATCTGTCCGGCCGTGACATCGTCATCCTCGACCGGGAACGGATGGTGCTCGCCGATGCCGAGCCCCATAATGTCGGTTCTCGTTTTCCCCATTTCAGCCAGGGCCAGGCCCGGATCACGGCCATTCTTGATGAGGTCCTGCGCCGGGGCCGTCGCGGCAGTTTTGAGGAACAGAGCGACGATGGAAATTTTCACCTGGTCGCGGTGCCGATCACCACCCCCGGTGGGGAGGTGCTGGGGGCAGTGGTGCTGGAATATTCCTCCCTTTACAAGGCCGCCCTGGTCGTTGAGCGCGAGCTGCAGAAGACCCTCGCCCTTGGTAATCTGCTCATCGCTGCTCTGGCGCTCCTCTTAGCCTTGTTCCTTTCGCGCAAGATTTCCCGCCCCGTCCAGGAACTCTCACAGGTGGTCAAGGCCATCGGCGAAGGTGATTTCTCTCGGCAGGCCGAGGTGAAATCACCGGACGAACTCGGGGAGCTGGCGGCCTCCTGCAACAAGATGGGTGCCAATCTGGCCCGGTTGCTGGAGCAGGAACACCAGGCGGTGACCCAGGAGGCCGCGGTCAGCGCCCAGTTACGCCAGGAGATCAGCGAGCGCCAAAACATCGAGAACGCCCTGCGGGAAAGCGAGGAGTTGTACCGGTCGCTGGTGGAGAATATCGGGCTTGGGGTAGTCCTGATCAACCGGGATTACGATATCGTGATGGCCAACTCGGCCCAGACCCGAACGGTGGGACGGAATCTGCCGGAGCTGGTCGGCAAGAAATGCTTCCAGATGTTCCGCCGGGAAAATCAGATCTGTCCGCATTGTCCCGGCGGCCGAGCCATGGCAGAAATGCAGGTCTGTGAAACGGATATCGAGGTGGTCCGCCCCGGGAGTGACCGGAAACGGGTCATGCGACTCCGGGCCTTCCCTGTCCAGGATAAGGAGGGCCGGGCGGCCGGCTTCATCGAGGTCACTGAGGACATCACCGAACGCCGGAACATTGAGGAAGAACTGCGGCGCTCCAAACATCTGGAAATGATCGGCACCCTGGCCGGGGGGATCGCCCACGATTTCAACAACCTGCTGGCCGGGATCATCGGCAATGTCACCCTGGCCAAGCTGTACCTGGGGCAGCCGGAGAAGAGCCGGGAAAAACTCGAGATCTGTGAGAAGGCGGTGGAGCGGGCCCGGGACCTGTCGCAACAGCTACTGACCTTTGCCAAGGGCGGGGCGCCGGTGAAAGAAATCATGCCCGTGGCGGACCTGCTTCGGGAGGTCGTCGCCTTTTCCCTCAGCGGCACCAGCGTCTCCTGCGTCTACGATCTCCCTGCTGACCTCTGGATGGCGGAGCTGGATCGTGGCCAGATTGGCCAGGTCTTCCAGAACCTGGTTGCCAATGCGGTTCAGGCCATGGCTGGTGAAGGCGAGCTGACGATCAGCGGGCGTAACCTGGAGCTGGCAGAGTCTACCCTTGCCCTGGCTGCCGGACGCTATGTGAAGATCTCGATTCGTGACCGGGGTGTTGGGATTGCCCCGGAGATTCTCGAGCGGATTTTCGAGCCGTTTTTCACCACCAAGCAAAAAGGCAGCGGTCTGGGACTGGCGATCTGCTATTCAATTGTGGCCAAACACCTGGGCCGTATCGAGGCCGAATCGGTGCTCGGGCAGGGTGCGACTTTCCACCTCTGGCTGCCGGCCAGCATCTCCCCTGCCGCTTATGCCGACGAGGGCGAGGCCCCGCCTCTGGGTGGGAAGGGGAGGATCCTGGTCATGGATGACGAGGCGGTGGTGCGGGAGGCGGCGGCGGAGCTCTTGACCTGTCTGGGCTATAAAGTCGAAACCGCTGAGGATGGCCTGGAGGCCGTCGACCATTACCGGAAGGCGGCTGCGGCCGGGCAGAAATTCGATGCGGTCATCCTTGACCTCACTGTGCCCGGTGGGATGGGCGGGCTGGAGGCCATGCAGCGGTTAACCGAATACGGTGTGGAGGTTCGGGCCATCGTTTCCAGCGGCTACACCAATGACTCGGTGCTGGCCGACTACCGACAGCACGGTTTCCGGGGTTTGATCAGCAAACCGTACAACATCAATGAACTCAGCAAGGTGGTGGCGGAGGTGGTCGGCGCCGGTGGCTGAGGCACGGGCTACTTATTCAAATTCTCCATGGCCTGATCGACGCCTTCAGTGCGCGCCTCACCCAGGTTCTGGGTGGCGCGCGCCTTGTTGATCGGGGCCTTGATCGCCTTGACGGCGGCGGAGGCGTTTTCGGTATTGAACTTGTCTACCTTCTGCGAAACCTTCTCAAGGGGGCTCTCCTCCTTGGAGCAGGCAGTGAAACAGACGATCAAGCTGAGCAGGGCCAGGGGAAGGGCAAGGGTCTTATTCATGTTGATCTCCTTTGAGTTCGCTGAGCTGGCTAATACGTTGATTCATCTTGTTTTGAACTTTACGGCCTATCCCCTGTCACTTCCGGCTGGGTCTTCCAGCGTTTATGCATCCACACCCATTGCTCCGGGAAACGGCGGATGATCGCCTCATAGGCAGCCGAGCATCTCTGCGTGTTCACCAGGATATCATACTCCTCGTTGTCGCTGTGCACCAAGGCCAAAGGCGGCTGGCATTCGATTTGATAACTTAGGTCGTCCTTCAGGTAGCAAAAAATCGGGATGATCGGCAGGTCCAGCCGCCGGGCCAGGACGACCGGGCCGGTCGGGGTGTGGGCTTGGCGGCCGAAGAAGTTGACGAAGACGCCATCGACCTTGGTGTCCTGATCGATCAGCATCCCCACGGCCTCGCCCTTCTTGAAGGCGCGCATGATTTCGCGGGTACCTTTGCCCCTGGTGATATTGGTGACACCAAAGTTGGTCCGGGTCTCCACCAGAATCTGGTCCAGGCGCGGGTCGAAAAGACTCGTCCCGACCACGCTCATCTTGTAGCCGTGCCTGGCCAGCCAGGCCCCCATGACCTCCCAGTTGCCGAAGTGACAGGTGATAATCAGCAGGCCCCGGCCGGTGGCGTAGGCCCGGTCCAGGTGTTCCAGACCGGTGGCGGTGACAATCCGGTCGATCTCTCCCTGGATGAGTCGCGGCAGCCGGACGAAATCCCCGGCGGCAGTGGCGAAGTGGATGAAGACCCGGCGGGCCAGGGCCTTGATCCAGGCGGCGTTTTTTTCGTGGCCGTAGACAAAGGTCAGATGTGCGATGGCGCGACGGCGGGGGGCGCCAGCCAGGGCGAAGCCCAGTCTCCCCAACAGTCGCATCAAGGCCAGGGCGGGCCGTCGGGGCAGCAGGCGCAAGAACCGGATGAACCCCGCCACCAGCAGGTAAAAGAGGTCATTGCGGATTTTTTTTCGGGCATTCGTGGGCATTTTTCTTTGAACCTTGGGCAAAGTAATGGCGACTATGGCGCAAGTTGCCCGGAGTGTCAAGGCGGGGCGGCAAAATTCTTGACCCTCCGGGGCCACTCCTGCTACTATCACCAGTTCCTGTTTGCTCGGATAAATTTCAACTGGCGGCGTCCTTCATGCGGGACAGATCTCAATCCTCGGCAGGCCTCCTTAGGCACCTGCTCCGGCTGGTGGCCGCTCTTTGCTTGCTGCTGCCGCTCATGGCCGGGTGCAGTGCGCCGACCCTGGATCTGTCGCTGCGGCCAGTGCATGCAGCCAGGGAAAGTGTTGTACCGGCACCGGGGGTGCTGGGGGTTGACCGCTTTATTGACTTGCGCCCGCAAACCCGGGGCGATGACAATCAGAAATGGCTGGGGGCGGTGCCGGGGGTCCTGTGGCTGAATATCGCCACCGACCAGCCGGAGCTCTATACCCCGTATTCTTTTTTCAATTCCCGGCCTCTGGAATTGAGCAGCGCCGAGGCGGTGGCCTTTGCCCTAACGCAAGACCGGGTGGTCGGCACCGTGCTCTTTCTGCCCGTCGATCCGTATCGTCAGGTGGACTACCGGCTGGAGGGGCTGTTGCATCGGACCCTGGTTCGGGAACGTTGTTATTACTATGGCTCCTTCATGTATTCCTGGTTGACCCGGGTCATTGGGTTGCCTTACGTCTCCTATGAGATCGAGTTTGATCTGGAGTTGCGGCTGCGGGAGATGAAGAGTGGCGAAATCGTCTGGCATGACCGGGTCAGCGGTCAGCGTGAGGACAAGTACAATAGCGTTTACGATCTGACCAGGGGGAGGGACGGCAAACACCTGATTGCCTACCACTTTGCGGCGATCCTGGCGGAGAAGCTGCCGACGATTGAGGCCGGGATCAACCAGGCCATGCGGGGTATCCGGTGAGCAGTGCCTTCGCCTATCTGCATCAGGACGAACCGGCGGGAGATACCCTGGCGGTGATCGGTTTTACTCCCAAGCGCTGGGGACGGATGGACCGGACCAGTCGCCTGGCGGTGGTCGAGGTGGGACGGGCCTTACGGAAGGCCGGATTGCTCGTGGATGGAACCGGGACCGTTCAGGTCACCGGCAGTGGCGGGCTCATCGGTGCCAGCCGCTTCGGCTCGCTGGCCACCGACCTGGCCTTTGCGGCCACCATGGCGGCCGGGCTCAATCTGGCCAGTCCGACCCTGTTTAGTTACACCCTGCCCAATATTGCCCTGGCCGAGGCAGCCAGCCATTACGGCCTGACCGGCCCGGTTTACTCGCTCTTTTCCGGCGACCCGGCAGCCGCCGAAACCGAGGCTGAACGCTGGCTGGCCGAAGAGTCCGGGGTCGATTTCATGGTGGCTGGCGCCATCGATATCGTGCCGGACTCTGCCGCCCCGGGGCTGGGCGGTTTGGCCGGTGAGGCCGTCGCCGCTGAAATTATCACCGTTAACTTTAAGATTGTGAGACCAATATGCCCCAGGTAACGATTATCTATCCCCGCTGGCCGAAGATCCCCGAGCAGACCGAGTTTCATCTGCCGCCCCACGGCCCGGTGTGCATGGCCGCCGAGATTCCCGCCCATTACGATGTCACTTTCATCGATGAGAATGTCGATCAGCTGGGTGCCGATCACCAGACCGACCTGGTGTTGCTCTCGATGATGCTGACCTGCCAGGTCCCCCGTGGCCTGGAGATTGCCGCCCGCTTCCGGGCCGCGGGCATCAAGGTCATCGCCGGGGGGATCTCCACCATGCTCCACGCCGAGGAGGTGGGGGCAGGGGTGGATGCCATCTTTCTGGGCGAGGTTGAGGGCGGTCGCTTGGCCAAGGTTCTGAGCGATTGGGAGAAGGGACAATTGGCGCCCAAGTACGATTTTTTCCACGACTTCCCGCCCATCGAGTCGGTGGGTCCGGCCCGGCGCGATATCCTCAACCACGAGCGCTACATGTACCGGGGGGTGCCGATGGTCGATCTGGTCCACGCCTCCCGGGGCTGCCGCTTCAACTGCTTCCCCTGCGCCACCGCCTACCTGGGCGGGCGGCAGTTCCGACCCCGGCCCATCGATAAGGTGATCGAGGAGCTGGCCGGGCTCGACAACAACCGCCTCTTTCTGGTCGATAACTCCCTGGCCCAGGATCGCCAGTGGATCATGGACCTTTTCGAGGCCATGAAGCCGCTGAAGAAAAAATTCGTCTGCCATCCGATCTTGGACGAGGAGGCGGTGGTGGCCAAGGCGGCCGAGGCCGGCTGCTGGTACGTATACCAGGCGATCTTCGACACCTCCGATGTGATCCGCAACCGGGTCAAGCGCTTGAAGGATCACGGCATCGGCGTCGAGGCGGCGGTGCTGCTGGGGCCGGACAATCAGAGTGTCGATCAGATCAAGAAACTGGTCGATTTCTTGCTGGAGATTGATGTGGAGATGGCCGAGTTCTCCATCCTCACTCCCTTTCCGCACACCCCGGTCACCACCCAGTTTGAGAAGACCGGTCGCATTCTGCACAAGGACTGGCGGCGCTACACCACCGCCGAGGTGGTCTTCCAGCCCAAGCACATGACCCCGGCGGAGTTGCAGGAGATGTACGACTACGCCTGGACTAATTTCTACAAGGGCTCCTCCCAGTCGCTGCGGATGTCGCGGCTCTTCCAGAAGGTGGTGCGGGCCGAGATGGAGGAAGGCACCTACAAGTCGCCGCCCCGGCTGACCGCAGTGCGGCGGCACTGGGAGTTGGATCGGGCCTGAGATGTCCTGCCGCTGTCTTCTCATTTCCACCAACCAGGTGATGACCCCGTACCCGGTCTATCCGCTGGGGGTAGCCCATCTCTTGGGAGCGCTGCGGGCGGATGGCCACGAGGCGCGCCACTACGATGTCATGGCCAACGGTGGGCTTGATGGTCTGGTCGGGCTGCTGGCCGATTATGACCCGCAATTGATCGGCCTTTCCATTCGCAACCTGGATACGGTTGACTCCACCGCCCCCGATGCCTTCATGGACCCGGTGCAGGAGACCATGCGCTTCATCCGCGCCCACCACGCCGCCCCGGTGGTGCTGGGTGGCCCGGCCTTTTCGATCATGCCCGAGGCGGTGCTAGATTTTCTTGCTGCCGATTACGGCGTGGTGGGCGAGGGGGAGAACCTGCTGCCCTGGCTGGCCGGGGAGCTGGCGGCCGGGCGATATCCTGCAACGAAAATCCTCCGTGGTCCCGCCGATCCCTGCCCCTGGCGACCGGTGGTCTACGACCAGCCTACCGCCGATTTTTACCTATCCTGGGGCGGGATGCTCAACGTCCAAACCAAGCGCGGTTGCCCATATCGCTGCGCCTATTGTTCCTACCCGACCCTGGAGGGCAAGACCTATAGGTTTCGCGAGCCGGACGAAGTCGCCGCCGAGGTCATCCGGGCCGGGCGGGAGCACGGGGCCAAATATCTCTTCTTTACCGACTCGGTCTTTAACGATGTCCGCGGCCATTATCTGGAGGTGGCCGAGGCCCTTGTCCGGGCCGGTAACACTGTGCCCTGGTGCGCCTTTTTTCGGCCCCAGAATCTGACCTGTGATGGCCTCGCCCTGATGAAACGGGCCGGGCTGTCGGCCATGGAGATCGGTTCCGACGCGGCCAGTGACGAAACCCTGGCCGCCATGCAGAAGGATTTTACCTTTGCCGAGGTCATAGCGGCCAACGAACTGGCGGTGACGGCCGGGGTGCCCTGCGCCCACTTCATCATCTTCGGCGGCCCCGGTGAAACCCGGGCCACCCTGGCAAAAGGGCTGGCCAATGTTGAGCAGCTCAGTAATTCGGTGGTCTTTGCCTTCACCGGCATCCGGGTGTTGCCCGGCACCGCCATGCACCAGCGGGCCATTGCCGATGGGGTGATGGTTGCCGACCAGCCGCTCTTGGCCCCCTTCTTCTATTTTTCGCCGGAGCTGGCCGAGGCGGAGCTGGACGCCACCATCAAAGAGGCCTGGCGCGGGCGCTTGGACCGGATCTATCCCTCCTCGGTGATGCAGGAGCGTATCACCCACCTGCACCGCAAGGGCCATGTGGGCCCCATGTGGGATATGCTGGTGCGGAGAAGGCGCTAAAAAGGGTAGGACTGATCGGTCGGATCGGTCGGATCAGTCCTATAAAAGCGATTGAAACCATGGCTGAAAACTACCCCTCTATTCTCCTAATAATTCCCCTCTACAACCACGGTGCCACGGTGTGCCGGGTGGCGGAAAAGGCTATTGCTGCTGGCTGGCCGGTGCTGGTGGTGGACGACGGCAGCACCGATACTGGTCTCGCCAGCCTGTCTGGCTTGGAGTGCGCCACCCTGCGCCTGGAGGCCAACCAGGGTAAGGGGGCGGCGATAATGGCCGGGGCAGCCTGGGCCGGAGAGCACGGTTATTGCCACATTATTACCGTCGACGCCGATGACCAGCTCGATCCCGCCGAGGCGCACCTTTTGGCCGAAGCCGCTGCCGATCAGCCCCAGGCCCTGGTCATTGGTGCTCGGCGCATGGATCGCAACAATGCCCCCGGGGCTAGTCTTTTCGGCCGCTCCTTCTCAAATTTCTGGGTCCATTTGGAATGCGGCCGGGAATTGCCCGACACCCAGAGCGGCTTTCGCCTCTATCCGCTTGTGGGATTACGGCAGCTAGTCACCGGCTGTCGGCGGTATGACTTTGAGGTCGAGGTGCTTACCCGGGCGGCTTGGGCTGGTCTGCCAATCCTTTCCGTGCCGGTTTCGGTGCATTATCCCCCCGGGGCTGAGCGGATATCCCATTTTCATCAGTTTCGCGATAACTTCCGCCTGACCCTTCTCCACACCCGGTTGGTCACGCGGGCCCTTATGCCCTGGCCGCACCGGCAACTGGTGTCGCGCAGCCCGGAAGAGGTGGCGGCGGCGCGGCGGGAGAATTTTTCCCTGCTGCATCCGGTCAACTTAGTAAAATATCTCTGCCGCGAGCATTCCAGTGCCCTGCAACTGGCGGTGGCGGCCTGGCTTGGGGTGTTTTTCGGGGCGCTGCCGCTGTTATTCTGCCATACGGCGGCAATACTCTATGTCTGTCACCGGCTCCATCTCAACAAGGTGACAGCAGTGACCGCCAGCCAGCTCTGCATGCCGCCGGTGGTGCCGGTGCTGTGCATCCAAGCGGGCTACTTTCTGCGCCGGGGCACCTTTCTCACCGAGTTCACCTGGGATACCCTGGTGCTTCAGGCGCACCAGCGGCTCTGGGAATGGCTGTTGGGCTCGCTCCTGCTGGGGCCGGTGCTGGGACTTGTGACCGGGGCCTTGGTCTATTTTTCCATTAAATGGCTAAGGACCGTTCGGCCAGCGGTCTGCGGCTTGCCGGGGCAGGAATGAGTAGCCAACTGCGGGGGCTTGGCGCCCGAATGGAGGCGCTGGGCCATGCCATCTTCTACGGGGTGCTGCTGGTGTTCGGGCAGACTGGCGCCTATTTCCTGCTCTGGCCGGTGATAACCACCTATGTGGCGTGCAGCCGCAGAATTCATCGGCTGACCCACCCCTATCTGCGCCGCCGTTTCCCCGATCACGGCCACCTGGCCCGCTGGCGTGATACCCATCGGATCATGCTCTCCTTTGGCCGAGTCTTGGTGGATCGGGCCTGGCTGGGATTGCGCCCGGGAGCGGCGCTTCAGGGTAAGTTGGAAGGCCAGGACGAGTTGCTGGCCCTGGCCGCTGAGGGCCGGGGTGTGGTGGTACTGATCGCCCACGTCGGCAACTGGCAGACCGCCATGGCCCAGATCACCGGGATGCAGGTGCCGATCAATTCGCTGATGCATTATCAGGAAGAGGCGGTGGCCAAGCACTACTTCGACCTGCGTAAGAAGGCGATGCCCTTCAAGATCATCAAGAGCGACAGTTTCATGGGCGGGATGGTCGAGGCCACCGCCGCCCTGCAGCGCGGCGAGGTGGTGACCATCATGGGCGATCGCTATGCCGGTGGGCCCTTCAGCGAGGTGAAATTCCTCGGCTCGCCAGTGCGGCTACCGGCGGCGGCCTACTCGCTGGCGGCGGCCACCGGCAGCCCGGTGGCCGTGCTGTTGGCCGCCAAGACCGGGTGGCGGCAATACAACATGAAGCTCTGGGAGGTCTTCCGCCCCGCCCCCTCAGACCGGGAAAACCGCCGCCGCGACATGGCTAAATGGGCGCAACGTTTCGCCAATGCCTTGGAAGAATACCTCCAGGAATATCCCTACCAGTGGTATAACTTCTTCGATTTCTGGAGCCAATGAGGGGATTTTTTATTAAATTGGGGATTAGAACCGGATTTCGCGTAGGTTGGGCACTCTGTGTCCTCACAAGAAGATTGTTTTGGGCATCGGAAGACGGATAAATCCCCTCACCCTAACCCTCTCCCTGTGGGCGAGGGAATTGTCTCCTTCTCCCTCCGGGATCTCGATACCCCCTTGTGGGGTAGAAGGTCGGGATGAGGGAGTCTAAGGTAGCAAACCGCATCTGTATCGCCCGGTCGGAAGGTATCACCCATGTCAACCATTGCGGTAACCAAAGTTGTGCCGGGTGACAACTATGAGCTTTCCGTCTTTTTTGATAACGGTGAGAGCGGCACCTTGGACATGAAACAGTGGGGTAGGTTGGGGTGAGTTTTGCGAACCCCAACAATTCGCGGCGTTTTAACATGTCGGGGTTCCTTCGCACCCTAACCTACTTGCTGCGAATTGTGATTGGGTGAGTTCTGGGAATTAATGTGACACTATTGATGGGTTTTGGCTTTCACCTCGACCCATCCTAACTTTTATGGAGAAAAAAAAGATGGAAGAATTGAAAAAACAGATCAAGGAGATCATTGTCCGTGATTTGAAATTGCAGGGGATCACCCCCGAGGAGATCAAGGACGATGCCCCGCTGTTTGAAGAGGGGCTGGGGCTCGACTCTCTGGATGCCGTGGAGCTGGTGGTTCTGGTTCAGAAGCATTTTGGGGTGCAGATCGAAGACATGGATGAGGGACAGGCCGCCTTTAAGTCGGTGGATACCCTGGCGGAGTTTATTAGCAAACGGCAGGGGTGATGGTGGCCGTAAGAAGTTGGGCCGCACTTCGACAAGCTCAGTGTGAACGGTTTTACTTAATAGAAATCGCATCCGGCAAAAGTGGAGAGAGCTAGGGATATTAAGCCAGCCCAACTTTCTGGTAAGTTTATTAAACAGTGTTTCCGTTCACACTGAGCTTGTCGAAGTGCGGCCCAAGCCTGTTGCGGACTCGTTAATTTTGCCTGTTTAAGAAGCCCATCATGACCATTTCTCATATCTCCGATAGCCTCATGTCTCCAGTCGCCATAACCGGCCTTGGCGCCATCGCCGCTGGCGGCAACGATGCCGCCGAGCTCTGGCGCAGCCTGGCGGCCGGGGTGGTGCGTTGCGGGCCGGTGCCTGAGTACCTCTTTAAAACCATTCTCAACTTTCCTGTCTTTGCCGCGCCGCAGAACTGCCTGAGTGATCGCGCCCGTGCCCTGCTGGCCGAGACCTGTCCGGATTTCCAGCCAGAATCGGTAAGCCGGACCATCCTGCTGGCCGTCACCGCCGCCGCCGAGGCCTTACAACAGGCCGGGATCGATGCCACCGATCTGCGCCGGTTGCGGGTGGGCGTTGCCCTGGGCACCACGGTGGGCTGCACCTTCCATAACGAGGAATACTACATCGCCTGGCGCGATAACCTCACCCCGGATCTCGCTCCGGTCCACTACTATCTGGGCGGCAATGTCGCCGCCTCCCTGCAGCGGCTGCTCGGCATCCGGGGGCCTTCGGCGGTGGTCACCAATGCCTGCGCCTCTGGCACCGACGCCATCGGCATCGGTCGCAACTGGCTGGCGGCGGGTCAGTGTGACCTGGTCATCGCCGGTGGGGCGGATGAGTTGTCGCGAGTGGCCTACAACGGTTTCGCCAGTCTGATGCTGGCCGACACTGTTGCTTGTCGGCCCTTCAGCCATGATCGCCAGGGTTTGAACTTGGGCGAGGGGGCCGGGGTCTTAGTCATGGAGCGGCAGGAATCGGTAGCGACCAGGGGGGGCAAGGTGCTGGGCCGGGTGCGCGGTTACGGTTGTGCCGCCGACGCCCATCATCCCACGGCTCCCCATCCCGAAGGACGCGGCCTGAAGACTGCCCTGGCCCAGGCCTTGCGCGAGGCCGGGGAGGGAGATATCGTTTATGTCAACGCCCACGGCACCGGCACCAAGGCCAACGACCAGGCTGAAACCGCCGCCCTGGCGGCGGCCCTGCCCGGGGCAGGGGCGGCGGCCATCGTCTCCACCAAGGGCTTCACCGGCCACACCCTGGGCGCGGCCGGTGGCCTGGAGGCGATTTTCACCCTCCTGGCCCTGCGCGATGGTTTTACGCCGGGCACGGTGGGTTGTGCTGAGCTCGATCCGGGATTTGCCGTATGCCCCTTACTCCAGAACGCGGGGCGGAATTTGCCTGGCCTTCTTGGCCTATCCCAGTCCCTCGCCTTTGGCGGTGGCAACTCGGTACTGGTTCTGGAGGCGGTGTTATGAGCCATCTGGTGGCGGTTACCTCTGTTTTACGTCTCTCCATGGATCACGAAGTGCCCGCTCAACTGGCCCGGGAACTGCGGCGGGCCGATGATTTTATCCGCCTGGCGGTGGTGGCTGGCTTTAACGCCTTGGCCACTGCGCCGCTACGCGAGCTGGCCCCGGAGGCTCGGGGTGTCTTTGTCGGCACCGCCTTCGGTCCACTGGAGACCAACTTCCAGTCTCTCGGTTCTCTGATCAATGACGGCGAAGGGCAGATCTCCCCGACCCTTTTTTCCCACTCGGTGTACAATGCGGCCGCCGGTTATACCGCCAGACTCTTAGATTTTCGCGGCCCGGCCCTGACCGTTACCGATTACGGCTACCCCTTCCTGATTGCCTTGGCGGAGGCGCGGTTGGCGGTGGCCGCCGGGCGGGTCGAACGGGCCTTGGTCTTGGGGGTCGAGGTCTACAGCGAGTTACTGGCCGATGCCTATCGCCGCTCGTTTGCCGGGTGCGAGATTCCTTGGCACAAGGGCGCCGTGGCCTGGGTGCTGGATCGGGCCGGGGCGGTGGATTCGTGTTTGGCCCGGCTGGAGGCGGTTACGGTCACCGGCGCCCCCTGTGTCACCGGCGACTATTTGACTCGGGCTGGCGAGATCTGCCGGGCTGCCGGGCGGGAAATGGTGCCCGCCCGGCATGCTTTGGCGGCGGTGGAGGGTTTGACGGATCTGCTGAAGACCCTGCCGGTCAGTGCGGCTGGCGGGCTGGACTGGGAGTGTTCTGCGAGTTTTGCTAATGCGGCGGTGAGGTTGGCTGGTGGTCCCTTTAAATCAACTTATGGGTGAAATAATGCGAAAAATATCCAAGATCCTGGTTGCGCTTTTCTCCATCCGCTTGCTTCTGGTCGGCGTAGCTGGTGCGGCCGGTATGCCCCGGGACTCCTGGCCGCTGCAGGAGATGGAAGGGCATTACTATTTCCTGGGCATCAATCTCCATGCCGACCATTTCCTCAAGAAGGTTTCCTCGGTCAACTACCAGCTACGGGGCGAACTTATTCCTTGGGGAACTGAGGTGCGAATTGTGCGGGTGGGCCGGAATCATCTGGTTTTTGAGGATGTCGCCAAACATCAGCGCTACAGTTATGAATTTCACTGGAAAACCAAGTCCACCGTGCCGTTGGTGGTACATGTCCAAAGGGTGTTTCTGGACAATGTCGATGAGCTGAAGAAACAGGTGGAGGGGATGAGCGAGGTCGACAAGGACGGGGTGTACGAAGGGCGGGTCAAGTTGGGCATGAGCCGGGACGGGGTGCTGATCGCCATCGGCTATCCTCCGGAGTTTGCCAACCGCGACGAGCTGATGTCAGATCGTGACTGGCTTTACTGGGCCAGCCGCTACAGCAAGATGGTGGTTAGTTTCGGCCGCGACGGCCTGGTCACCCAGATTGTCGGCGAAGATTGACCAGGCTACTCTCCTGGGCATTGACAAAAGCCCCTTTTCGCAGCATTACTAACTGGTTCATTGAAATAACTGCTGCCCATCAACCGAGAGGAAAAAATATGAAACTGCGCATCATTCTGTTGCTGCTGACCATGGGATTGTTGCTGGCCGGACCCCTTCGGGCCGCCATACCGCCGCCCGAGGGCGATATCACCGTCGATGCCGAGAGCTATGGCACCTCCCGGGAGGACGCCCTGCTTAAGGCCAAGCGCGAGGCGGTGAGCACCGGTATCGGCACGGTGTTGATCTCGCAAACCGAGGTCAAGAACTTCATCCTGCAAAAAGACATGGTCCTGACCCGGACGGTCGGGGCGGTGAAGTCCTACCAGGTCATCACGGAAAAGCAGGACAAGGACGGCTGGTTCGTCAAGATCACCGCGGTGGTCTCCATGGCCAGCATCCGCCAGGATTTGGCCGCCCTGAAAATCCTGCTCGAATCCATGGATAAGCCCAGAATGATGGTGCTGGTCCAGGAGGATGGCGGCAGCAAGATTGCCGAAACCGCCATCATCGACTATCTGACCACTAAGGAATTTGAGCTGGTCGACGCCGCTGCGGTGGCTGCCCTGCAGAAGCACGATGAGGCCATGATCAAGCGGGCCACCGAGGGTGATCCGGTGGCTGCGGCCAAGCTGGGTGCGGCCAATGGCGCCGAGTACGTGATCGTCGGCAAGGTGACCAAGAGCGTCTCCAAGAACCAAATGCTGAGCGATTCCGGCATCATCTCCGGCCAGGCCAGTATCACCGCCAAGGTGGTCAATTCCTCCAACGCCAGGATTGTTGCCTCCAAGTCGGCTTCCGCCGCCGCCGCCCATATCTCCGAGGAAAGTGCCAAGGAGGAGGCCTCCGACAAGGCGGCCCGCAAACTCATGGACCAGGAGCTGTTCGAGAAGATCGTCGCCTCCTTCCAGGATACGGTCAATAACGGCACCACCCTGGATGTGGTGGTGGAAAACGTCGCCGATTTCCAGGCCCAGAAGGCGATCACCGGGGTGCTCTCCAGCCTGGAGGTGGTTTCAGTGACCAAACGCGGTTTCGGCGGCGGCAAGCTTGAGCTGTCGGTGGTCTTCAAAGGGAATGCTGATACCTTTGCTGAGGCGGTGGACGGCAAGCCGGTAAAGGGAAAGAAGTTGACCGTCATCAACGTAACCGGCAGCAAGATCATGATGGCCCTTCGCTAAGTCAGGGGCGATTCTTGCTGGTAGTCCCGGGTTAAATATCTAAGAGGAGAATTGCGGTGAAAAGGTTTCTGGTGTTCCTGACGGGGGTCTTCCTTCTGCTTGCCCTGCCGATGACGGCGGCGGCGGAATTTACCAAGAACAAGGTGGCGGTCCTCGACTTTCAGTTGCAGGGCGAGGGCTTCGAGACCAAGGACATGGGGTCCATCGTCGCCGAATGGTTCATCACCGCCCTGGTCAAGACCGGCCGCTTTGACGTGGTCGAACGGGCAATGCTCAAGAAGATTCTCAATGAGCAGAAGATGGGGGCCTCCGGGGCCATCGACGAGAAGACCGCCACCAAACTGGGCAAGATCCTGGGTGTCAAGGTCATCATCTCCGGCTCGGTCATGAAACTTCAGGACATCATGGAGGTCAACGCCCGGATCATCGACGTCGAAACCGCCTCGATCATTGCCGCCGAGAGCGTCAAAGCCACTGCCTCTACCAGTCTGCAGAGTCTGATCGTCCAGATGTCCGAGAAGATCATCAAAAACTTCCCCCTGGAGGGCTACGTGGTCTCTCGGAACGGCAAGGCGATCACCATCGACCTGGGTAAACTGGCCGGCGTCAAGGCCGACTTGGAGTTCATGGCCTTCAAGGAAGGCAAGATCATCAAACATCCCAAGACCGGCGAGGTCCTGGATATCGAAAAAATCCAGACCGGCACCATCAAGATCAGCCAAGTCAGCGACCGGATTGCCACTGGCCAGGTGGTCAGCGAGGAATCGGATAATGCCATCGCCGTCGGGCAGATGGTTAAGAGCACCTCAGGGCCGCTGACCCCCTTGGAGGTTTCCACCGTCTATACCGGCACCGGCTATAAGACCGAGAGTGCCGGGGGAGGGCGGTTGTCGCGGGCCGAAAAAAAAGCGGAACAACGGGCCGAACGGGCCGAACGGGTAGAGAGGGCACCACGGGCGCCGCAAGCGCCGCAGGTGCCGGTTTCCGGCTCCGAGCTGCTGGCTAAGATCCATTCGCCGAGCCTTGAAGACAAGGAGTTTGCCGCCAAACGGATCGTCAAGGATGGGGTGAACGACGCCGCGACCCTTGATGCCCTGGAAAAAGAAGTGCTGGCTGTCTATAATCAGGTGGGTCACGACCGGAACAAGGGCGACAGTGTCGCCTGGATGGTCAAGGCTCTGGGGGCCTCGGTCAACCCAAAATACAAGGAAACCATCGCCAAGATCGCCCAGGACGCCGAGAACGACGCGGTCAAAAAGTGGGCCAAGAAAACCCTCGCCGCCTATTGAGCGGCGGACCACCCTGGCGGAATGAATCTGCCGTCGTCCCGGATTCGGGACGACGGCAGATGTTTTTTTAAGGAACTAAGGAGAGACAATGACTGAAACACCCGTGATCATGGTTACCGGCGCCAGCAAGGGGATCGGCGCTGCCATTGCCCGGCGGCTAGCCGGGGCCGGCTTCGATATCTGGTTGAACTACCGCTCCGACCATGGCGCCGCTGAGGGTGTGCGCGATGAGATTGTCGCCCTGGGGCGGCAATGTCGTCTCCTGCCCTGCGATGTGGCGGACGAGTCGGCCCTGCGTGCCACGCTGGAACCCCTGCTGGACACGGTTACCCCTTACGGCCTGGTGCATAACGCCGGGATTACCCGCGATAGTCTTTTGGCCATGATGCGCCGGGAGGACTGGGATCAGGTGCTCAACGTCCACCTGACCGGTTATTTCCTGGTGGCCCGGATGCTGATCAAACCGATGCTTACCGCCCGACGGGGACGGGTGGTGGCGATTGCCTCCACCACCGGCGAGACCGGCCAGGCCGGTCAATTCAACTATGCGGCGGCCAAGGGTGGCATCATTGCGGCCTCCAAGGCCCTGGCCCGCGAGGTCGCCAAACGCAACATCCTGGTTAATGTGGTCTCGCCGGGGCTGATCGAAACCGAGATGATTGCCGGCCTGCCGCTGGACAAGATGCTGGTCGGTGTCCCTTTAGGCCGAGTGGGCAAACCCGAAGAGGTGGCGGCGGTGGTGGAGTTCTTGATGGGTGAGGGGGCCGGTTACATCACCGGAGAGGTGATCAGCGTCAACGGCGGATTGCACATGTGAGCCAGATGTTGCCCGATAACGCTTCCCAGTCCATGACAACCGCACCACCCTTGCCCTGTCCGGCCATCCGTCTGGTCGCCCAGCGGCCACCCATGCTCCTGGTTGATGCCCTGGTGCATCGCGACCGGCCAGGCAACTTTTCGGTGGTGGTGGCCACAGTGCCAACGAACGGGGTATTCCTCGCCTCGGACGGGCAAGTGATCCCGGAATATTTTATCGAATTGGTGGCCCAGGGCGGGGCGTCGGTCAACGGTTTCGATGCCATAACCGACAACGCCGGCACAACCCGGGGTTTTCTGGTGGGGATCGATACATTTGCCTGGCTCGGCGGGGCGCACTCCGGCGAGGAGCTCCGGGTGGAGCTGATCAAGACCTTCGAATTCGGGCCGGTGACGGTGATGAATGGCCGGGTATTCAATCGCGCCGATCAACTGTTGGCCGAGGGCGAAATCAAGGCATGGGAGCAGCCATGAGTAATGTTCTTGCAACGCTACTGGCCTTGTTACTCTTGGCCCCACTCGCGGTCGAAGCCGAATCCCTTGATGGCTTCCTTTCCCGGGTGGAAAGTCGTAGCGCCGGGGTGCATTCTTTTGCCTGCGATTTCCGGCAGGAGCGGACCCTGGCAATTTTCGCCAAGCCGGTGGTCTTCAGCGGTAAACTTTACCTGTCCCGACCTGACCGTTTGCGCTGGGAGTTCACCAAACCCATCGCCTCGCTCCTGATTCTTGACGGCAAGACCGGCCGCCGCTGTGGTGAGGGGAGCCCGGCCAGTGAGTTCAGCCTGGAGCGCGATCCGGTGATGCGTTTGGTGGCCGGGCAGATGCGCACCTGGACTGGCGGCAACTACCGCGATCTCCAGGGTGAATTCAGCCTGGAGCTGAAACCAGGCCAGATCCTGGTGCTGAAGCCGCGCCAGGCGGGTCTGGCTTCTTTTCTCAACCGCATCGAGGTGGTCTTTGATGGCACCTCCTTGCAGCCCACCCGGGTGGAAATCCATGAGGAGGGTGGCGACCGCACGGTGATCGCCTTCACTGCTTATCAACTGAATCCGGAACTGCCAGCGGAGCTTTTTGCGGCCTGCCGGATCAAGCCTTGAGCGATCACTTTGCTTGGTGCCAAGGCTTTCTTGATAGTATTCTGCAATAATTGATTAAGGAATTTGCTCTGATCTCACCATCTTTGCAATGTCTTGGCTGAAAATAATTTGATTTAGAGTTTGTTTGTCTGAAATGGCAATTTAAGTAATTAATATTTGGAAGAGAGGTTTGGTATGAGATATGTGTTTTCTCTTATGTTGATGGCTACGGTGGTTTTGCTGCCGCTTAGTGCAGAAGCAAAACACCATCATAGAAGACATCGTGCTGTCGTTCATCATAAACACGTTCGTCATCATGTCGCTAAAGCAAGGGCGCATCTTAAGGCAAAGAAAAAACATGATGAATCTGTAATGTATTAACATATCTCTGGTGATTTATAAGGCGATACTGCTGATCATGTTGAAACGTTCCGGAATTATCATCAATATTTTTCTGCTCTTGAGTGTGCTGCTGGGCGGTTATCTGACGCTGGGGGTAAAGGTCGAAGAAAATGCCATGGACCTTCTGCCTGGCGAGGCTCTGCGGGGCGATATGGAGCTTCTGCAGCATCTGGGGATGCTGAATCAGGTTTTTCTCTCCTTGGAATGTGACCAACCGCCGGGATCGGGGGGCGGCGCCCCACCGGAGTTGCTGAAGAGCGCCCAGGCAATAGGGACGGCCCTGGCGGCCAGCCCGTTGTTTCGTGAGGTGTTTTATCGGTTGCCCGATGGCTATGAATTCCGCTTGGCCGGCAGCCTGCAGCGCTACCTGCCGCTGTTGGTCGACCCAGCCGATCTGGCCGCCGTTGAGGCCCGCTTGGCCCCGGCCGCCCTCGACAGTCGGCTCCACCAGAGCTTTTTGACCCTGAACAACCCCGCCGGGCTTCTGATGGCCAAGATTGTCCGCAACGATCCTCTCGATCTGACCGGGGTGCTGCTGGGCAAGCTGGCCAAGCTGCGGGGGCGTTTGCGTCTCAATGTCCAGGATGGGTACTTCGTTAGTCAGGATGGCCGCCACTGTCTGCTCTGGGCAGAAAGCGTGACCTCGCTGATCGCCTCCGCTCCGGCGAAGGCGGTCAAAGCCGAGCTGGACCAGGTCCTGGCGAAGAGTCTGGAAAAAGGGGTCAGGGCGAGATTGATTGGCCCGTTGCCTCATAGCCTGGCCAATTCGGAAACCATTCAGAAGGACCTGGCCCGTTTGCTGCCGCTCTCGATGGTGGTGCTGGTTTTGATCTTGGTCCTGTTGATGCGTAGCTGGGTGAGCCTTCTGCTGGTGAGCATGCCCTTTCTGGCGGCGCCGCCGGCCGTGGCCGCCCTGTCCTTGCTCTTTCCCCAGCCCAGTGCCATGGCCCTGGGTTTCGGTATTGTCCTCTTGGGCATCGGGGTGGATTACGCCATTTACATGTACCTGGTCTGCCGGGTCGAGGAGGGGCGGGTGGTCCTGGCGCCCCCCTTCGTCAAATCCCTGTTGATGGCGGCCTTTACCACCATCGGGGTGTTTGTCGTCCTGCTGTATTCGCATGTGCCAGTCCACCGGCAGATGGCGGCCCTGGCCATTGTCGGGCTGGTTTTTTCGCTGCTCCTGGCCTGGCAGCTAGTGCCACTGCTGGTGGCGCGCCGCCGGTCTCGGGTTGGCACTGACTCCCCCCGTTTCCTCATAGCCATTCCCACCGGCCGGGGCTGGACCATGCTAGTGCTTCTCCTTTGGCTATTGCTCCTGGTCGGCGGCATGGTCGGCTGGTCGCGCCTCCACTACAACGGTGACCTGAAGAGTCTTGATGCCGCCACCACCCAGGTGCGGGAGGATGAGCGGGAGTTTCGCGTCACCTGGGGGCGTGAGGGCGAGCAGGCCTTTGTGGTGGCGGGAGGTGTGAGTCCGGGGGCGGCCCTGGATTTGAATGATCAGGTGTACAGCCGTCTGGCCAGAGCCGACCAGTTGGACGGGGTGCAGTCCCTGGCTCCGGTGCTGCCCGGTCCAGCCCGTCAGGCCAGAAACGCCCAAGCCTGGCAGAATTTCTGGCAGACCCGTCTGCCCGCCTTCCGGCCTGAATTAGAAAAGGCCGCCCAGGCCCAGGGTTTTGCCCCCCGCGCCTTCCAGCCCTTCCTGGAGCGGGTGGTGGCTGAGCCGCCACGGTTGGCGCCCGAGGTGCTGATCGACGGTCCTCTGCATCCCTTTCTGGCCAGCCTCTACCGCCAGGTCCCAGTCGCCGGTGGTGAGGGTCGTTTCCTGGCCACCACCCTGGTTCCCGAAAATAGCGAAACGGCACCGGTGCTGGGAAGCATGTCAGCGGCGCTTCCCGGGGTCAGGGTGCTCTCAAACAGCCGCTGGCGGCAACAGATCGATGTGCTGATTAAAGACGATATCTTCCGCCTGACCGCCTTTGCCGCCCTGGTGGTGATCTTAATCTGCCTGGTGGCCTTTCGCGAGCCCAGGACCCTGCTGGGAGCCCTGGCCCCGGTGCTTTCGGCCCAGGCGGCCATGGCGCTATACGCCTGGCTGACCGGCGGCGAACTGAATATGATGCATCTCCTGATGGCGATCATGGTGCAAGGGCCCAGTGTCGATTACGGCATCTTCATGGTCACCGCCTGCCGGGAAGGCATGTCCCGTGATACCTTGCTGGCGGTCTCACTCTGTGCCCTCAGCACCCTTTCCGGCTTCGGGGTGCTGGCCCTGGCCGTCCATCCCGCCCTGCGCGCTCTGGGGATGACGGTGCTGATCGGCATCGGCGCCGCCTGGCCCACGGCCATCCTGGTTTCCCCGGTCATTGCCGGAGTGCGGGAGAAGAAGCCGTGTTGAAAGGGTCATTTCGGCTGCTGCCCGTGCTGCTGGCGATTTTCCTTGGTGGCTGTGCGACCAGTTTGCATCCTGCGTCCGTCGACCAGGTGCAGCTCCCGGCCGAGCCAACCCTCTGGAAGCTGGCCCTGCGCCGGGGCGGCAAGCCGCTCTACACCGGGCTCCTGCTGCTCAGCCGGGAAGAACAGGGGAGCACCATGGTCCTGTTGGACGCCACCGGCATCAAACTCCTGGAGGGACGGCTGAGTGGTAGCGGCGAGCTGACTGGGGTCAAGGCCCTGCGACCGGTGGCCGACCGGGGCTTGCCCGACTTTCTCGGTCGGGCGGTGCAGCGGTTGTTTTTCACCGCCCCGCCGCCGGTCGGAGAGGTCTGCCGTCCCGATGGCTGGGGGCAACTCTGCCAGGGGTTGGACGAATCCGGCCGCCTGGCTAGAATCCGGCGCTGGGGGCCTTGGGCCTTGTGGACGGCTGACTATTCGGTTAGTAGTGAAGGCTCGGCGGGACTGCTCACTGGAGCGCGTCTGGGCCAGGGGTGGCTGACCCCTGAGGTGGGGCTGGAGCGGCGGTTGGATTCGGTGGAGTGAGGTGTGCTGAATTTTTTTGAATTCACCGTCTGAAACCGCCAATTCTGTAGGAGCGGGCCATGCCCGCGATTAGGAGTGAATCGCGGGCATGGCCCACTCCTACAAGCCGCGAATAGAAGGGTCTGGCCTCATCTTCATGGCTGAAGCCGCTCCCACGGGAGCTGCGCATGTGATTAATCCTTGTGTAGTCGATTCGCTGAGCTTTCGACTCGCGGGTGAACCGTTAAGAAGTGAACATTTAACCTGGAATGTGATTCGCCATCATGCCATCCCCTGTCGCGAACATAACCGCTTCCCCCCTGGCCGGTTGCCTGGCCGACGTGCAGGTGGACCGTGAGGCCCGGACCGGCATGGCGCACCTAAGCTGCCCCACCGACTTCCCCGGTTTTGCCGGGCATTTCCCCGCGGCGCCGGTGTTGCCAGCGGTGATGCAGCTTTTGGCGGTGCGGCTGTTGGCCGAGGTCATCGTGGGGGGTGAGCTTTTGCCGGTCAGGGTTGAGCGGTTGAAGTTCAAAGGTATGGTCAGTCCCTGTGAGGTAGTCAGAGTCAGGGTTTCCCAGAAGGATTGTCCAGATGGGCTGGGGGTTGTATTCTCCCTGGATCGCGAGGGGGCCGCCATTGCCAACGGGACCATCGTCTTTCGCCACGTCGGCGCGGAGGTTTGAGATGGGCTTTGCCCGCGATTATTTTCCCGTCCGCCCCGGCGACCCCTCACCCCTCACTGTTGCTGCCCGACGGCGGGTGCGCTTTGAGGAAGTTGACATGCTCAATATCGCCTGGCACGGCCACTATGTCAGCTTTCTCGACGATGGCCGGGTGGCCTTTGGTGATCGCTATCCGGCCTTGAGTTATCGCCACCTCCACGAGGCGCGGGTGGCGGCCCCCATCGTCCAGCTCCATCTCGATTACCAGTCCCCGCTCTTCTTCGACGAGGAGATGAGCGTGGCCGCCACCCTGCACTGGAGTGACGCGGTCCGTCTGAACTTTTCCTACCTGATCACTGGTGCCGATGACCGCGCGGTGGCCCGGGCCTGGTCGGTGCAACTCCTGGTGGACGAAAATCGGCAGACACTGCTGGTGCCACCCGCCTGGTATGGGGATTTTCGCAACCACTGGCGGCAGGGGAGTTTGGCATGAATGGTCCGGTGATTGTGGCCGCCGCTGTCCTCACCGCCCTGGGCGACTTGGAGGAGACCTGGCAGGGGCTGTTGGCTGACCGTTGTGGCTTGGCGCCGGGGCCGTTTGCTGCCCCCCTGGACCGATATCCGGTGGGGCTGGTGCCGGGGTTGAGTGGTGGGCTGGGAAGTGCGGTGCGCCAGGAGAACCTCTTTCGCCGGTTGCTTGGGATGGTACCGGAGGTCCCGGCCGAGGCCGGACTCGTGCTTTCCACCACCAAAGGGGCGGTTGATGAACTCTTGGGTGGCGCAGCGCCGCCCTGGCCGGGGCAGCCCTGGGCCTTGGCTGGTGAGCTGGCCGGCGCCATAGGGCTGACCGGCCCGGTCGCCACGGTCAGTGGGGCCTGTGCCTCCGGGACCATTGCCCTGATCCGGGCGGCCCAGGCGGTGGCTTCCCCTGACGGGCCCGCCAGCGTTCTGGTGGTGGGGATCGATCTGCTGAGTGTCTTTGTCAGCGGCGGTTTCGCTCGGCTCCAGGCCTTGACTCCGGCAACCTGCCGACCCTTTGACCGGCAGCGTGATGGTCTGGCCCTGGGTGAAGGGGCGGGCGCGTTGCTGGTCAGCAATCGGGCTGAGGCCAAGCGCCGGGGATGGCCGGTCCTGGCCACCATTGATGGCTGGGGTGTTTCCGGCGATGCCGGACATATCACCGCTCCCTGTCGCGAGGCAAGTGGCCTCAAGCGGGCGCTCGCCCTGTGTACGGCCGATGGCCAAAAGCCGGTAGGGGCGATAAATGCCCACGGCACCGGCACCAAGTTCAACGATGCCATGGAGATCAAGGCCTTCCATGAGAGTCTGCCGCCGAACACCCCGATTCACTCGCTCAAAGGCGCCATCGGCCACACCCTGGGGGCGGCTGGAGTGATCGAGGCGGCCATTGGGGTCAAGTCACTGGCGGCGGGAGTAATTCCCCCCACCGTTGGTCTGCTTGAGGCGGGGGTCGGCTCCGGGGCGATCTCTGGCGGCTCTGCGCAGGAACTTCGCTATCCCGCGATTCTGAGTTGCAACTCAGGTTTTGGCGGGATTAATGCGGCGGTAAGGCTGGTTTGCGCTGCTGATTGAATAGTGGATGGTGGTGATTCAGCCATGGTGAGGGAATAATGACCGACATCAGCGATCTGGGCAAACGCGACTCCGCTCAGCCCGAGTTTCATCAGGCGGTGCAAGAGGTTCTTGGCTGGGTGGTGCCGGTGCTGGAGCGCTATCCCGCTTTTCGGCGGGATGCACTGCTGGAAAGAATCATCGAGCCGGAGCGAGTCATCATGTTTCGGGTGGTCTGGCCCGATGATCAGGGGCAGGTCCAGGTCAACCGGGGTTACCGGGTAGAGATGAACAGTGCCCTGGGGCCGTATAAAGGGGGGTTGCGCTTCCACCCTTCGGTGAACCTGGGCATCATGAAATTCCTGGCCTTTGAACAGGTCTTTAAAAATTCCCTGCTGGCGCCATCTCTGGGTGGGGCCAAGGGCGGGGCCGATTTCAACCCCCGGGGTAAAAGCGATCGTGAGGTGATGCGTTTCTGTCAGGCCTTTATGGCGGAGTTGTTTCGGCATCTCGGTCCGGACACCGATATTCCGGCCGGTGATATTGGTGTGGGGATGCGGGAGATCGGCTATCTCTTCGGGATGTACAAGAAGCTGACCAATAAGTTTACCGGGGCACTGACTGGCAAAGGGCTAGACTGGGGCGGCAGCCTGATCCGCCCGGAGGCCACCGGTTATGGCTGTGTCTATTTCGCCGGCGAGATGTTGGCAACCAGGGGGCAAGGCCTGGCCGGAAAATCCTGCCTGGTTTCTGGGGCCGGCAAAGTTGCCTTGGCCGCCGCCGAAAAGCTCATAGATTCGGACGCCAAGGTGCTGACCCTCTCGGACTCCTCTGGCTATATCTTTGATGCGGCGGGGATCGATCGCGAGAAACTGGCCTACATCAAGACGTTGAAAAATCTCCACTTTGGCCGATTGGCCGAGTACGCCGAGCGTTACCCGGGGGCGGTTTACACTCCGATGGCGGGACTGGAGAGCAATCCCTTGTGGGACCATCGGGCGGACTGTGCCTTCCCCTGTGCCACGGAAAATGAGATCAACGGGCGCGCGGCCCGTAATCTCCTGAACAATGGGGTGACCCTGATCTGCGAGGGGGCCAATATGCCCACCACCGCCGAGGCGCTGTCGCTTATTCTTGAGCGGGGGATTCTCTACGGCCCTGGCAAGGCAGCCAATGCCGGCGGGGTGGCCGTTTCCGGCCTGGAGATGACCCAGGATTCACTCCGCCAGCAGTGGAGCCGCGAGGAGGTGGACGGGCGGTTGCGCCGGATTATGCATGACATCCACCACACCTGTCTGGCGGCGGCGGCGGATTACGGGATGCCTGGAAACTACCAGGCTGGCGCCAATATCGCCACCTTCGTCAAGGTTGCCCAGGCCATGCTCGATCAGGGACTGGTCTAAGGCCCGGGGATTTTCCGGCCGGTGGCCGCCAGCGGCCCGCTTGGTTATGTTCGCTGTGATGCTGGTTCCCCGCAAAATTCCCCCCGACTGCGCTCAGCCCAAATACCTTCCTCTGTCCACTCCTGTTTACGTGTTTTTCTCCGAAAAATAGGTCTTCCCCGCATAGCCAGCACTACAAGCGCGGGCATAAAATTACTGTAACTGGTCGGCGGTTCATGCGCCTGAACTATTGGTGCTTGTTTCTCGTCGGCAACGTTGCGGTAATCCCGGGAAGCGGGGCTGATGGGGAAGAATTTGTCAGGAGGCAGCTATGAAACTCAGTAATTTAAATTTTGCCAAGCAGATTCATCTGTTTGGGGCGGTAATGATGTTGGCGATGTTGGTTGGTGCCTCCGTCTATTACCACGGTCTTCGTGCCCAGCGGGTGGAAACGCGGAATAGGCAATTGCGGGCAGCGGTGGAAACTGCCTGGGGAGTGGTAAAGCATTTTGCTGCTCAGCCTAAGCAGGGCGAGTTCTCTGCTGAGGCGGCCAAGCAGGCCAGCCTGGCCGCCATCTTTTCCCTGGCTCCCAGCGGAGTTGGTGATTTTTGGGTAATTGACACGGAACACGGTCAATTACTGCGGCGCTCAGGGCAGCCCGGGGATTCAGGCAGTTCTGCGGTGGTCCGAGAGTCTCTGCCCCCCGGTTTGTCGGCGGATGTGACTGCCAAAGTCAAGGAGGGGGGGAGCGGTTTTGTGACCTATCTCCCGGGTAAGTCAGGAAAGGCGGCAACCCCGGAGCTGTTTTTTGTCAAGTCGTACCCGGAATGGCACTGGCTGGTAGGTGGCACCGCCCAGGAAAATGGCTCGGGAGATGATCTTTACTCTCTGCGTTTGACCTTGATGGCCGGGCTGATTTTCATGGCCTTACTGGTAGGATCTACGACCTGGCTGCTTACCCGTAATCTAGTGGCTCCGCTGAAAGGTGCGCTGGCGGCGCTCTACCGCATTTCCCATGGCGAACTTGATGAGTCTTTGCCCATGGGCGTCCCGATCAATTGTTCCAGCCTCAAGAAATGCGGGAATCATGGCTGCCCGGCCTTTGGTAAGGTCGATCATTGCTGGGTGACAGCCGGGTCGTTCGCGGTGATCAAGAAGTGCCCCCATGCGATCAAGGGCGGGGATTGTCGGGATTGCAAGATGTATGGGGCCCGGAACGAGATGGAGGAATTGGGCGGCATGATCGGGGCGTTGACCATCAGTCTTCGACAACGGGCGGGTTTGTCCTTGGAAATAGCCCACGGCAACCTGAGCCAGGAGGTGGAGTTGTCTTCGGTGAAGGATATGTTCGGCGGTGCCCTGCAGGAGATGGTGGGCGGTCTGCGTGGCTTGATCGGAGAAATCCACGCCGCCGGTGAGATGATCGCCTCCGGTTCGGCCCAGATTTCCGGCACCAGCCAATCATTGGCCCAGGGCGCCTCCGAACATTCGGCTGCGTTGCAAGAAATTACCAGTTCCCTGGCCGAGATCTCAGCTGGTGCCAAGAGTAACGCAATAAATTTGGCCGAGGCTGATGAACTGGCCAGCGGCGCCAACCGACGGGCAGAGGAAGGGCAGAAACGCATGGCGGCGCTGGTTGAGGCCATTGCCGCCAGTAATCAGGCCGGGCAGAATATTTCGCGGATTATTCAGGTGATTGACGAGATTGCCTTTCAGACCAATCTGCTGGCCTTGAACGCCGCCGTTGAGGCGGCCCGGGCCGGCCAGCATGGGCGTGGATTTGCCGTGGTGGCCGAGGAAGTGCGCAACCTGGCAGGGCGCAGTGCCGCAGCGGCCAGGGAAACCTCGGAACTGATCAGAAGCTCGGTGCAAAAGACCTCGATGGGGGCCAATCTGGTTGAGCATTCGGCGCGGGCCTTTGACCAAATTGTCGCCGATGTTAATCGGGTTGCCGAATTGGTGGCTGATCTCTCTTCTTCTTCGGCGAAACAGTCGATGGAGGTTGAAGTCATTAACAACGGACTGCAGAAGATCGAACAAAATACCATGCTCAGTACTGCCAGCAGCGAGGAAAGTGCGGCAGTGGCCGAGGAATTGGCCAGTCAAGCAGAGTTGCTGCGCTGCTTGACTAGCAGATTTAGCATGGGTGGGGTTATGGAGCTGCCGCAGGGCTGAAGTGGTACGGCAATTTATGGAGTTGGGTGGCGTTGCTTGGCCAAGGTTGCCGCAGTAACGCCGGATCGGGGTGGATGGAGATGGGTTGCGGCATTGGCCATAACCCATCTGCACCGAGGTCTCAAACGTGGGCTGCGCTTGAAGAAATTTAAAGTAATCAGGCGCTGGTCGGTTGTTTGGGTATGCACTCGAAAAGGTTTTGCTCTTCTTTAACAATTACCCAGCAATTGCTGGGTAATATTTTCTTCCGATTGTTGATGGTTTATGGAAATCTGCCCAAAGTTCGCGCAGTGCAATCATTTAGGTTGAGCTGACATTCCCGCGGCGGTATTCAAGAGTGAGATCGATCTCTTGCGTATGTCGCGCATAATTCATTCGGATTTTAGATTGGGTGGCGATGGTCAGGCTCTTTGTGAGCCTACCTTCCGGGAGGGATCTGATCAAAATGAATTTAGCAGAATGATCCGTTTTCTCATCTATACCGTGGGGATGGACGGTTCCAGCATTGGTTCCTCCTGGTTGGCACTAACACTTCGCTAGCGGAAAGGAGGTGATGTCATGCCTTAAATAGCTGTTTAGAATTTCGCCCTATTGGCCTTGCAAACGTCTATCTGCATGGGCTCGGTAGGGTAATTTTTACAAATACCCGGTCTGCTTTCATAGACACTGCAAGAAAATTTGCCATTATTCTCAGTTAAGAACAGGCAATAGCCGTTTTCTCGGAACTGTAAGAAGTATTCTTCAACCTCGTTTCCCTTTTGGTTGGTGAATTGATCAGCAGTCAGTCCGGTTGCTTTCTCTAGTGATACTATTTCATTACTGGTCAGATCAATGAAGGGATGGTTTTTGCAACATTCGGCACATTTTTTACATATCTCGTTCAATATATCTTTCTCCATAACAGCATTGGTGAGGGCTATTTATCCCAGGGGTTTTTGCGCACCTTGCGGCGGGACTGGGCCTTTTCGACTTCCGGGGGGCGACGGCTATGGCTCTCCGTGCTTTTCCGGACCGGACCGGCCGGGGATTTACCCTTGCCTTTGTAAACGGAGGTTGGTTTGCCCCAGGCCGATGGGGCAGGGCGACTGGGGCGGGGGCGGGCCTCGCCGACTGCCTCGATGGCCACCGGTTTGCCGTTGATCTGCAGGTTGGTGAAAGAGTTCAGCACCCGGGCGGTGAAACGGCTGTCGGCTTCGACAACCGAGGTGGTATCCTTGACCTCGATCTTGCCGACCTTGATGTGAATCCCGTCATTATTCTCGTTGATTTCGCCGATCAATCTGCCGGCGTGGATCCCGTCGTTTTTGCCGATGTTGAGAAAGAATCTGGTGAATTTGGTGTTCTCCTCGCTGCCTTCATCGGCAGGGCCGCGATATTCAGGCCGGGCCGGGGAAGCCTGTTCCCGGTTGAATCTATTTTGGGTGCTCGGCGCGCCGGGCGTCCCCTCGGTTTTTTTCCGGTAGGTGGGCTGGTTGTCGTCTGCCTCCAGAAAGTCATTGAGGTCCAAGGGCTTCCGTGGCGGAGGCGCAACCTTGGTGCTCCCGGCTGAGGCCAGGGCCGGTTTTTCCCGCCAAGGCTGGGTCGGCACCTCTTTCCAGGGCTGGGCCGGTTTTTCCTTCCATGCTTGTGCCGGTTTCTCCCGCCAGGGCTGGGTGGGCTTCTCCTGCCAGGGGCGGGCGCTGGTGGCCCCCCGTGGCGCCGCACTGCGGGGCGGTCGCTTGTCGTCGGTGCGTGGGCCCCGGCCCGGTCGGTCGTCCCGGTCACGGTCGCTGACGTTTAAGTCCGGGGCGTTGCGGTAATATTCTAGGAAGCGGTTGAACTCCAGGGAGACGAAGCGCTTGATCAGTTCTTCGCGGTCCAGGTCGGCCAGTTTCGCGTAAACCGCGGGCAGGAACGGCTCGATGCGGGCATGGTCCACCTGGACCTTGTTGACCGTGTCGATCAGGTTCAGGAGCTGCCGTTCGCAGATCTCCCGACCACCCGGCACCTTGGCTGCCTCGAACTTGCGTTGGAGCTTGCGCTCAATATCGCGGACCTTGAAGAGCTCGCGCAGGTTGATGATGGCGATGGAAACCCCGGATTTGCCAGCCCGGCCGGTGCGGCCGCTGCGATGGGTGTAGCTGGCCAGGTCGTCGGGCAGGTTGTAGTTGATGACGTGGGTCAGGTCGCTGACGTCCAGGCCGCGGGCGGCCACGTCGGTGGCCACCAGCATCTGGATGGTCTTGCTGCGGAACTTGTTCATCACCGCGTCACGTTGGCCCTGGGAGAGGTCGCCGTGCAGGGAGTCGGCGCTGTAACCGTCGGTGATCAGCTTCTCGGAGACCTCCTGGGTCTCCTGCCGGGTGCGGCAGAAGATGATGGCGTAGATATCGGGGTTCATGTCGGCGATGCGCTTCAAGGCCAGGTAACGATCCTTGGCCTGGACCATGTAATAGAGGTGGCGGACGTTTTCGGCCCCGACGTTCTTCTGGCCGACGGTGATCTCCATCGGCTTGTTCATGTAATTGGCGGCGATGGCGGCCACCTCCCGCGACATGGTGGCGGAGAAGAGCAGGGTGTTCTTGGCGGCCGGGGTGGTGGCCAGAATGGTGTTCAGCTCCTCCTTGAAACCCATGTTGAGCATCTCGTCGGCCTCGTCCAGGACCACCCTTTGGATGGTGGAGAGATCGACGCTGTTGCGACGGATCAGATCGTTTAAGCGGCCGGGAGTGGCGACCACGATCTGGCTGCCCTGGCGCAAGGCGCGGATCTGTGGCTCGATGGGGGCGCCGCCGTAAACCGCAGTGACCTGGATCTGTGGTAGGTGCTTGGCCAGGGCCATCAGGTCACGGGTCACCTGGACGCAAAGCTCCCTGGTGGGGCAAAGGATCAGGGCCTGGGGCAGGCGGCGGGCCGGATCGGCTAGCTGCATCAAGGGGATGCCGAAGGCGGCGGTCTTGCCGGTGCCGGTCTGGGCCAGGCCGATGACATCGGTCGGCTTTTTCAGCACCAGGGGGATGATCTCGGCCTGGATCGGGGTGGGTACGGTGAAGCCTTGATCAGTCAGGGCTTGGAGGATCGGGCTATTAACGCCTAGTTCTGCAAATGTGGGCATGGTCTTCTTTGGGAAAGTTGAAGGAGGAGCTGCTAGGACAAAAAAAAGCCCCGCCGGAGGCGGGGCCTGCTCAAACCGCTTGAAGCGTCGGTTTAGATCTGGCGGACATTGGAAGCCGCCGGTCCCTTGGGACCATCGACAATCTCAAAGCTCACCCGGGCGCCTTCGGCGAGGGTCTTGAAACCTTCCGCTTTGATGGCGGTGTGATGGACGAATACGTCCTTGCCACCGTCCTGCTGAATGAAACCGAAACCCTTGGCATCATTGAACCACTTTACTGTACCTTCGGCCATCTGACTACTCCTTAGTGATGTTGGGTCCATTGGGGAACCCTGATAATATCGCTGCCCCTTGCTAGGGCAGTCGGCAGTACCGTGCTAAAACAAAAAAACCGCACTTCCTGGGGATTGTGCGGTTGACTTACTTTTGTATTATCTACAAACAGGCACTGCGCAACAATGATGCTAAGATATCTGAAAGTTTTTATAAATACAAGGGGTTTTTTGTGGCAATTATCGGCTGAGGTTGGATGGTCACAGGCGAAGTAAACTCTTGCTTTGGCCGCCGTGGTAAATCGGCTAAGATGGGTCAGGCTTAGGCCCTTGCAGTCGAAGTGGTCTCACTCCTTAACATCGCATTCTTTGGAGTAAATTTGAACAGAGAAGGACAATCTGCCCGGTTATCAATTGCCACTCTCATCTCCCGCTTTGCAGACTGGGTGTGGAATGAATCCCCCGCAGATGAACGGATTCAAGGGTTTATCCGGAGCTGCTGCCGCGTGTCCTTTATCGTTGCCAGAGAGTTTCGGCGGGATAAAATTCCCATGCGGGCAAGTGCTCTGACCTTTACCGTCATCCTCTCCCTGGTGCCGATTCTGGCCCTGGGGACCTCAGTCTTGAAAGGACTAGGCGCCGGTGGTCAGATGCGTCAGGCGGCGCATCTGCTTATTTCGCAAATGGAGGAGACTTCCGCCGGTGATTCCGAGTCCTCAATTCCTTTCTATGCTACGCCGGAGACACTGCTGGCGCCTCCGCAGCAGGGGGCACAAACCTTACTCAGTGGCCATCTGCACCGGGTTGCCGACACCGTCTTTGACTATGTAGATAAGACGAAATTTGCCACCATGGGAGTGGTCGGAATCCTGGCGTTGTTCTTCACAGTTTACGCGCTGTTGGTCAGTGTCGAAAAGACCTTTAATGCCATTTGGCAGACCGCCGGGAACCGCACTTTGGGAAGAAAACTTGTGGACTACCTGGCCCTGCTGGTGTTGCTGCCACTGACCGTCAATTTAGGGGTGGCGGCCTTGGCGGCCCTGAAAAGTCCTCGGCTCCTGGCCCATCTTCAGCAGACCTTACCCTGGCTGGGGCCGTTGGTCCTTGGCTTATTGCCGGCACTGATGATGGTGGGGACCTTCGCGCTCCTCTATAGTTTTTTCCCCAACAACAAAGTGGATAGTAGTGCGGCCTTGGTCGGCGGGGTGGTTGGCGGTCTGGTCTGGTTTATCCTGCAGCTAGTCTACTTTAAACTCCAGATTGTGGTGGTCCGCTATAACGCCATTTACGGCTCCTTTGCCGCTTTGCCGTTATTTCTACTTTGGATATATTTGAGCTGGGTGGTTTTTCTGCTGGGGGCTGAGGTTTCATTTGGGGCACAGATCCGGCGCCGCTATCAATGGCGGCCGCAGGTCCCGTCTCCGATTGTTAGTCTGGCGCTGGCCTGTGAAATTTTGCTCATGGCCGCCGAGGATTACCGGTGCAAGCGGCTGACCACCCGCAATAGCTTGGTTGAGGCATTAAAACAACCCGATAAGTACGTAACCGAGCTGCTTGAGATCCTCTGCCTGGCCGGGATGATGCATTTTGTGGCGGAGGGGGAGGGTGGCTATCTGCCCGCGGCGCCCCTGGCGGAACTTTCAGTTGCCGAAATCGGGAAGTTGCTTATTGGGCAACTCCCTGATATTATCCCGGCCAACAATCCGGCCCGAAAGGCCTTGGCGGCCATGCTATCCAGTCTGGATGCAAGCAGCCTGGCAACTCGAGAGGGCTGAATTTGCCAATATTCCACGAGGTAATGTATGCCCATGACCAAAAAAGTTGCATTGATAACCGGGGTTACCGGCCAGGATGGCGCCTATCTTGCGGAATTCCTGATTAACAAAGGCTACGAAGTCCATGGCTTGAAACGACGGACTTCGTTGTTCAACACCGACCGCATCGATCATCTTTATCAGGACCCGCATATGCCGTCGCGGAAGTTGATTCTCCATCACGGCGATATGACTGACTCCTCCAGCCTGATCCATATCATCGGCAAAGTAAGGCCGGACGAGATCTATAATTTGGCGGCCCAGTCGCATGTGGCAGTCTCCTTTGAAGAACCGGAATATACCGCCGATTCAGACGCCCTGGGGACCCTGCGTCTCCTGGAGGCCATCCGGATCTTAGGACTTACTGGGAAGACCAAGTTTTATCAGGCCTCGACCTCTGAACTCTTTGGCAAGGTGCAGGAAACCCCTCAGACGGAGAAAACCCCTTTCTATCCCCGTTCGCCCTATGCGGTGGCCAAACTTTATTCCTATTGGATCGTGGTCAACTACCGGGAGGCTTACAATATCTTTGCCTGCAACGGCATCCTCTTCAACCACGAGTCACCGGTCCGGGGTGAAACATTTGTGACCAGGAAGATTACCAGGGCCCTGGCCCGGATCGTTTTAGGGCTTCAGGAGTGTCTTTTCCTCGGTAATCTTGAGGCCAAACGGGACTGGGGACATGCCAAGGATTATGTGGAAATGCAGTGGTTGATGCTGCAGCAAGAGGCGCCGGACGACTTTGTCATCGCCTCCGGGCAGCAGTATTCGGTACGGGAATTTGTCGATCGGGCGGCCCGGGAGCTAGGAATTTTCCTGCGCTGGGAAGGCAATGGGGTAGGTGAGACCGGGAGCATCGACCACGTCGATTCCCAATTTCAGAGTAATTTGAATCTGCAACCTGGCCGGGCCATTGTCAGGGTTGATCCCCGCTATTTCCGGCCCACCGAGGTGGAGACCCTGCTGGGAGACGCCACCAAGGCCCGCGAGAAGTTGGGCTGGACGCCAAAAATTTCTTTCGCTGAATTGGTCAAGGAAATGGTCCTGGCCGATCTCGAACTGGCAAAGCGGGATGAACTCTGCAAGCACCACGGCTTCAAGACCTTTACCCACTCGGAGTAATTAGTCATTTAGGAGAGAAGATCATGGGAAGTCTTAACGCTGACGCCAAGATTTACATTCCAGGCCACCGGGGGCTGGTGGGTTCGGCGCTGGTCCGGCGCCTGACGGCCGGGGGCTTTACTAATCTGCTTACCAGGACCCGGGGTGAACTAGATCTCATGGACCAGGCTGCGGTGCGGGAGTTTTTTCAGGCCGAGCAACCGGAATATGTGTTTCTGGCGGCTGCCAAGGTCGGAGGGATCCGGGCCAATAATATCTACCCAGCCGAGTTTATTTATCAAAACCTGACTATCCAGAACCACATCATTGATGCCGCTTTCCGGAATGGGAGCAAGCGCCTGCTTTTTCTAGGCAGTTCTTGTATCTATCCGAAAATGGCCCCGCAGCCGATGAAGGAAGAGTACCTGCTCACTGGCCCCCTGGAGCCAACCAACGATGCCTATGCCGTGGCTAAGATTGCCGGGATCAAGATGTGCGAGGCCTACAACCGCCAGTACGATACTCGCTATCTCTCAGTCATGCCCACCAACCTGTATGGGCCGGGAGACAACTTTGACCTGATCGATTCCCACGTTCTTCCCGCTATGGTGCGTAAATTTCACGAGGCGATGATCGAAAACGCACCAACGGTCATGGTCTGGGGAAGCGGCACCCCGCGGCGGGAATTCCTGCATGTGGATGATATGGCCGATGCCTGTGTCTATTTGATGGATTTACCCGAGGAGAAATTTGCAGCATTGATTACGACTCTCAAACCGGCCACGATCAACATCGGCACCGGGGTCGATTTGACCATTGCGGAATTGGCTGAGATGGTCAGGCAGGTTACCGGTTTTGCTGGCGAAATTATCTTCGATTCGACCAATCCCGACGGGACTCCCAGGAAACTTCTGGATGTTTCTAGACTGCGCGATCTGGGCTGGCGGGCTAAGATCGACTTGCGTAGCGGGATTGAGCAGACCTACGTGTGGTTTTGCAAGGGCGGGGAGATTCGTACTTAGAAGCTTTTTTTGAAAGTTAATAGTTGTTTAATGTGATAGGCGATGAGCTTCGGTAAAATATTGAGGAAAAAAATTACCGAATATTATACGTATCACCGGATAATTATATTGACTAGGGAACCGCTGTTTGTAAGAAAAATTGCTCTTATGCCGGTGGATTTCAGAGAGCTATTCGGCGAATTTGTTTGATAATATGTCTTGAAAATCCCTCTTGTGAATGTTAGTTATCGTTAAGAATGTAATTATTGCCTATTTATTAAATGGAGGTTTATGCGGATGAGCAAATTAATTCGATGGTTCATGTTGGCCTTTTTGTGTTTTTCCCCATTAACGGCCATTAGTCTTCATGCCGAAGAAGTCAGTAACCCCTGGATTGCTAATTTTACTCGCACTGCCGAGGAGAAGGGGCTTGACGCTGCGGTAATTGAGGCCATTGAGGCAGCGCATACGATATGTGAAATCATGCAGGCATCCAAAGTTGCCGGTTTTTCGGATGGTGCCATTGTTACTGCCTTGGCGCGTACCTCTTTGGCGCGTAGCGGCGGCGCGGCAAATCAAGTCATTGCGTGCGCTAAAGATTTGGGCATGAATATTGATATAGTCACCGCCGTCCTGAATAATGCCAATCTGCCTGGCAGTAACGTACTCGGTTTTTCCGAGTCCCAGGAAGCCAACCCGCCTAGCCTTCCTTCCCAAGTAGTCGCGGGCGGGGATTATAATAATAGGTCGGTTAGTCAAGCTACTTTCTGAACCATTCCAGTTAATTGTAATAGTGGCGCCCGTGTGGTCATTTGGCATATTTATGCCTTTGGCGCCATTAGCGGGTAGAAAATGTTATATGATCTGTGTTAATAATTTTGGTCATACTTTTAGGATGGATTTGTTATGAGAAAAATAGTGATTGCCCCCGTTATCGTGGCTTTATTGGCCCTAAATGTCTTTGCAGAAAAGGCATGGGCAGAGGAAAGCGCCCTTTCAGTTGATCAGGATCTTGCATTAGGAGTGGGAGTCGACCGACAGCGGACCTTTAAACCGACCGAGGGAAGTACCAATTCCGATCTTTTTGGCACAGCCGGGGGATATATCCATCCATTTGTCTCGTTGTTCGAAACGTATTCAGACAATATTTACAATACCCTTGATGCAACTAAGAACGATTTAATAACCACCATTTCTCCAGGTATCGCATTGTCTTATCCTGGGAGAAAAGACATTCCCGGTAGCACATTTGCGACCTCAAACGTTAGTCCTGGTGGATTGTTAGCCACAAGGAAACGAGTCGATTATTTCCAGAGGACTCAATCGTCTCTCGTTTATCAGGCTGATGTGGAAAAATATTCTGAAAATACGCAAGCGGATCAGACTCACCACCGCCTTGAAGGTCTAGTTCAATTCAACCTCAAGAGCGGTATAACCCTTGACTTTGCCGGAGAATACAAAAAATCGACTGACTCTCCTTCCAACGCCCCGAGTCGAAGCGAATTTGCCTCGCGTATGGTTGATTTTGCTGCCTATGCTGATTTAGGAAGGAAGTTTACTTTTGCGTTAGACGCGAGCACTTTTTATGTCGATTATGATTTAGCGATCAATAGATTGCTTGATCATAAGGATCGTGCCTATAGTGCCAGTCTGCACTATAAAATTGGTGAATATACCAGCACTTCTGCCACATATCGTATATCTAAGGTAGATTACGACCTTTCGGACTTAACCGACAAGGATATCAGGGATATCGGACTTGGCCTTAACTGGGATATAACTGCCAAATCATCTGGTAGCTTAGAGGCCGGTTATGAGGTGATTTCTGAACCAAACAAGGGCAATAATGATAGTTCCGATATGACATTCCGCTTTCTCATGGCCCATAAATTCAGTCCTAGATCGTCACTGAATCTTTCTGCCGCCAGGCGGATTAATGAGTCAACGGTAGTCGGCTCTAGCACCGTTCTTAACCATCAGGGTTCTGCTGGGTATACCCAAGGATTTGGCCCAAAATTCTTTGTCCACCTTAATCTCTCGTATTCTGAAGATTCATACGACAAGCCGATTGTCACAACCAATGGCTCTGTCTCTCGAAAGGACTACACATTGCTGCTTTCTCCTTCGCTTGATTATAAAACTAAAGATTGGTTTGTTTTCAGCGCAATATATTCATATGCTAATCTAAATTCAAATATTGATTCTTATGACTTTAAAACTAATACGTATATTCTTCGTTTGACCGCTTATCTCTAGATATGATTTAGTTTTGCATAGGATGATAATTCCCTAGTACCAAAATGATCACAATGCAATGATGATTATTTTGTGCTGGGGAGTTTCTTTTTTATTAATGCGCATTTTTCAACAGAAATTATAACCGAACATAAACCTTAGTTTGATTTTCTTGCAAATTGGCGAGATGTCATCCCTTTGTTTTGAAAGACCATTCCTGTGAGTATATATCCAATTTGGTTATTCCTGAGGTGTCGTATTAATGAAATTTAAGATTTTTATGATGTCTATGCTTTTCGTACTGTCGAGTTTTGGTTTAGTGATTCCCAGTTATTCTTCCAATTATTTAGTTGACGACGGCGATGTCCTGCAAATTACAGTGTATGACCATGTAGAGCTTAGTACGACTGTCATGATTTCCAGCAATGGAAGTATTACTTTTCCTCTACTTGGGCAGTTGCAGGTAGTTGGGACGTCCATTCCCCAAATTTCAGCGATGATTACTAATCTTCTGGCCGATGGCTTTATTGTTAATCCACAGGTTAACGTTTTTATAACAAAATTCCGCAATCAAAATATTTTTGTCAATGGTCAGGTAAAAAAGCCGGGGGTCATTCAATTTGAAGATGGCATGACCTTGATAAAAGTTATTTCTTTGTCTGGCGGGTTTACCGATACGGCTGATGATAAACAGATCAGTATCACACGCCGACAAAATGATCAGGAGGTAACAGTTAAAGATCCTGATCTGAATTGTACGATTCAACCAGGGGATGTTATCTCAGTCCCGATAATTATAAAAGATCAGAACATTTTTGTCAGTGGCCAGGTGCAAAAGCCAGGTTCATTCCCGTATGATCGTGATAATGAAATGACACTGCTTAAAATCATATCTTTGGCCGGCGGTTTTAATGACGTGGCAGCCAAAGGTAGAATCAGTGTTGTCCGGAGGGTAAACGGCAAAGAGGTCACCCTGGAAAAGGTAAAACTTTCCGAACTTATTCTCCCTGGTGATGTCATTATCGTGCCGGAAAGTTTCTTTTAGTTTGTTTTCGATATAAATTCGTAATGAGTTGTATTTATTAACCCGGATTTAATTTACGAGCGTAACCCATGACTGTTCAAACATCTCGCCATCTTGAAGCTTCCTTTCAGGAAAATGAAATTCATTTGCGAGATTATCTCAGGGTGATCCAAAGAAGACGCAGTGCAGTAGTCGTTTGTGCTGTGCTTATTTTTACGGTAGTCCTGATGGCAACCTTTCTCGCCACCCCGATTTTCGAGGCTGAAACCAAAATCTTGATTACTCGCTCCAATGATGACAGTCTCAATTCCCAAAGAGGGATGGTTTATTACGATCCGTCGTTTGATGCCACTCAAACCGAATTAATTAAGAGTTTCAATGTGGCATCCAGGGTGGTTAAAGCCTTAAAACTTGATACGCCTGCCCTAGTGAATGCCAATGCGCCGATCGGGATCATCGCTGAGATTAAGTCTAAAATCAAGGAGTTCCTCCCGGGAAGGGCACCAAACGTAATCCCCGCAAATTTTTCGATCCTGGAACAACAAGCCGCCCAGATCATGGCCAATATCTCCGTGAAAACGGTTAAGGAAAGTCAGGTGTTTGTGATTTCCTATTCAAATCGAGATCCTATAATGGCCAAGGATGTTGCTAATGCCGTGGCCAAGGCCTATATGGACGAGGCCCTGGAAATGAAAATGCATTCCGTGGGATATACACTGCAATGGATGACCGAAAAGGCAGCCGAGGAAAAGGCTAAACTAGAGGCCTCTGAGCGTCAAATCCAACAATATATGGCCGATAGTGGTGTCGTTACATTACAGGATAAGATTGCGATCCTGCCGGAACAACTTACAGATTTCAGTGCGAAACTTTCGGAAGCGGTTACCCAGTTGAACCAGTTAGTTGAAATCAAGCATAAGCTCGATCAAGCCGGAGAAGATTTTGAAAAAGTTGATGCTATCCTCGATCTGTCTACCCAATCTAATTTAATTAAAACTCTTTCACAGCAACTGCTGGAAGCGCAGCAGAAACAGAAAGATTATGCCAAAAAGTACGGCCCTAAGCACCCTTTAATGATCAATGCAAACAGTGAAGTCAATACTATCACGAGCAATCTTGAGACAGAAAAGAAAAGGGAAATGACCAGGCAGTTGAAGCTATTTCATAATAAGCTCGACTTGGCCCGTTCTCAGGTTAGTAGCATACAGGGTATTGTCGATAACACCAAGAGTGATGTCCAAGGATTCAATAAGAAGATGGTTCAGTACGGTATCCTTAAGCGAGAGGTAGAGACTAATCGCGTACTTTATGAGTCTCTGCTGACCCAGATCAAAGAAAAAAGAGTTACCGAACAGACGAGTAGTGTTGATACCTGGGTTACTGATGAGGCCAGGACGCCGACTTATCCGGCAAAGCCCCAAAAATCCAGAAATATACTTTTGGGCTTGATTTTCGGTGTGTTCGGTGGTTTCGGTCTGGCTTTTTTTCTGGAATATCTCGACAATACTGTTGGCTCTCCAGAGGATGCGGAAGCAAAGCTTGGGGTTTCAGTGGTTGGTGTTATTGATTACTTTAAGCAGTCCGGCTCTTCCCCAGATTCCTCCTCTGCTCTTGCTGAATTTTCCGCTTATGCTGAAGGTTTCAAAGCCATTCGTACCGCCATTTTGTTGTCCGCGGCCGATCATCCCCCCAAGAGGATTCTCGTGACCAGCATGTTGCCCGGGGAGGGGAAAACGACCATAACTGTCAATCTAGCCAGGACATTTGGCCAGGCGGATTACAAGGTGTTGATAATAGATGCCGACTTACGTAAACCCAGGATTCACAAAGTGTTTGCAGTTGATAACAACAAAGGGCTGAGTACATATTTGGCTGGGGTTGAAGGGGGCGACATCCTGAAACAGTTAGAAGGCGAGCCTAATCTCTGGGTGATTTCGGCGGGGCCGATGCCACCGAACCCTTCCGAACTTTTGGTTTCGAATCGCTTTAAAAAGCTTCTGTCTGTTCTTGATCAAAAATTTGATTTTATTCTTATTGATTCTGCGCCATTATTTAGTGCAACTGAGACCATGTTGCTCAGCCAGGTTGCCAATGGCACCCTGATGGTTGCCAAATCTGGTCAGTCAACTTACGAAGTTCTTGGCGCAGGCTTCAAATCCCTTAAGGAGTCTGGTGTCAATGTCTTGGGGTTGGTCACTAACGCGCAGGATCGGAAACGATCTGGCTATGGGAGTTATTATGGAGGCCGTTATTATAAATATGCTTCTTACTATTCCGAAACCCCGGATAAGGCTTGATTGATCTCCACTGTCACATTCTACCTGGCTTAGATGACGGGCCTGAACGATTGGATCAATCTCTTGCCATGGCTGAATTGGCTGTGGCCGATGGGATCAGCACAATAGTCGCGACGCCCCATATTTTGGGACTGCGACCTGATTCAGACCAGATATTTTCAGCGGTCGCGGCATTAAACCAGGAGCTGAAAATGAGAAGGATATCGTTGAATATTCTTCCCGGTGCAGAGGTTTTTGCCTCAGCTTCCCCCGCCCGACTCAAAGATTGTACGCTCAATTGCACCAAATATCTCCTTGTTGAATTTCCCCGAACCCATCTCCCTGTAAATGCCCGGCAGATTCTTGCTAACCTAAGGACCCAAGGCTATTTACCTATTGTCGCGCACCCAGAGCGAATTCCCTCAGTGATCGTTAAGCCTACCCTGATTTATGAACTATCTGAGTATTGCTATGGTCAGTTAACAGCGGGGAGCTTGATCGGTGATTTTGGCCCGCAGGTGAAACGGTGCGCCGAGTGGTTGTTGAAAAAAGGCTTAATCAGCTTCCTTGCCACTGACGCCCATTCGAGCAATGGCCGACACTCCAATCTGACCGCTGGTTTTGCGGCGGCGGCAGGTATTGTTGGTCGACAGGCGGCGGAAATTCTGGTTAGTGATAATCCTGCCCGGGTGATCGCGGGTGAGCCAATTGTTTAGATTTGATGTTGATGTATAAGATTTCCTTTCGCATCTATCTGGCAGCCCTGGTTGTAGCCCCTTTGGCATTCGGCACGGTCGAGACTTGGTCTTTGACCGTAATGGAAAGTCTGATCCTTTTCGCCATGATTCTGGTATTTTGGGAGTGGTTTCGGCAGAGACAGCGCCCGAAGCTAAAGACTCCAGGTATTGTCCTTCTTGCCTTAGTGCCTGCGTACATTCTTTGGCAATTGCTGCCCTTACCACCAGTTTTTATTCGTTTAATCTCATCGGTACTTTTTGCTTTTCATCAGACAGGGGGGGGCGCCATTGACCCTGCGCAATGGTGGCCCCTTACCGCCCTTCCCCAGGCGACATTAGCCGAATTCTTCCGCTTCGTAGCATATACCGGAGTGTTCTTCTTAACCATTTTGTTTGGTTCACAACGTAAACGCCAGGAAACCATCCTCTTCACCCTGGTATTTACTGCGGCACTGATTGCCTTGGAGGCAATCGCACAGTTGACCAGTCCCCAGGGGTTGATTTATTGGTTGCGGGTAACGCCCTCTGCATCATCCGTTGGGCCTTACGTGTACCGGAATCACTTTTCTGGCTATATGGAAATGGTCCTCCCATTGGCACTTGGGCTCTTCTTTTATTCGACATCTGACGCCTCTACTGCACGATCATGGCGGGAAAAATTTCTGGATTTATTTCTGCAGCCCGGGGTCAATCGCCATACTCTGTTAGGAATATCGGCAACTCTGATCGCCACCGCGATTTTTATCAGTCGTTCTCGGGGCGGTATTATTAGCCTGAGTATATCAGTGCCGATTATGCTGATACTCCTTCACCAAAGAAGGATTATTAGTAAACGTCTGCTCTTAGCATATCTGATCCCCAGTGCTGTCTTGATTTTTGTCGGTTGGTTCGGTTGGGATAAGATTGCAGAGCGTTTTCTGGAGATCCATAAGGATGAGCATGGTTTCTACGATGGTCGCGTGGGATATTGGCTTGACACCTTACCGATGATCAAAGATTTCTGGATTACTGGAAGTGGAGCTGGTACCTTTGAAGCGGTTTTCCCTGCATATCAGAGCAGTTGGGTGCCAGGCGTTGTCGTGAATCATGCCCATAACGATTATGTGGAAATAATGGCAACCCTGGGGATAACCGGTGCGGCCCTGCTTTCATGTTTTCTTGGTCGGGTGATCTTTGTCTCGCATGCCTTGGTCAATAAAAGGCGTTCAAACTTTGCTGTCATTATCTGGGTGGCATCTTTGTCCGGGATCCTGGCTCTTTGTGTGCATGCCTTTATGGATTTTAACTTTTATAACGGAGCTAACGGGCTCTACTTTTTTACCCTGTGTGGGTTGCTCATTGCCGGTGCCAGCGCTAAACCTACCGAACAGTGGCGAGGGAAAGGAAAATTTCCTGAACCTCGTGCGATTTCTGGGCTGGTATCATTGGCTGGAATAATCCTCTCCTTCGTGCTGGTGACCGCCATATTGATAATAAATCTGCGCATTATGGCGGCGGCAGGAATATTCTCAGGGATACGCGCATCAGTACTTTCATCTTCTCTCCCGGCAAATGATCTTCGCGGCATGGATGAGAAGATTAGCCAGGCGATAGCCCTTGATCCCCTTGATTTCCGCTATCGCTATCTCCAGGGCAACGTTGCCGCCTTTCTAGGGGAAGACCAGAAAGCTGCGGATTCTTATCGTCAGTCTTTAGCTTTGAATCCTTTAAACAGTGAAACGCTATCCCGGCTTGCAGAATCAACTTCTCGTCAGGCTGGCTCGCGCGACACGGAATGCTTTCTGAAAGCGGCCCTGCAGGTGGATGTGGCAAATCCACAACTGTACCTTAATTATGCTGACTGGCTGATCGTGCATAACCGCAGGGCGGAAGGGCTGGCGATCATGCGGAAAGGGCTTGTTCTGTCTCCCGGGCATCTGCAGCAGGCAATGGCAATGCTGTTCAACCGGGGATTGGGGGCCGTGGATATGCTTCAGGCCATCCCCAATGACCTGAACTCACAGTTAGCCCTAGGAAGTCATCTGGACCAGATGGGCAGACGTTACGGGGCGACGTATGTCTATCGCCGCATTGAGGGTATGCTTTCATCTCAGAAGGTTGTCCCTCTCAATGTATACCAACAGCTCATTCAACACTATTCCCTCGTGAATCAGAGTAATGACGCTATTAAGCTCCTCCATCAGGCTATTCGCGACTATCCTGACGAATCCTCTCTTAAGCTCATGCTTGGGGATCAGTTTGGCAAGTCGAATCGTGCGGGTGAAGCGGAAATTGTTATCCGTGAAGCGACTATGCTTAATCCCGGCGATCTTCTCCCAATAATCAGGCTTGGGGCATATCTGCAACGAACAGGGCAAACTGCGGCGGCGGTGGTTGAATATGATAAGGCGTATGGCATGCTGGCCACCACCGGTAAACTGGATTCAAGCTGGGTTAAACAGATGAGCGATTTTTATCTGAACGTTGGTAATAGTGACCGGGCTCTCAGTACCATTAGGCAGGGGGTTAGCTTGTTGCCAGGCGATCCAAATCTTAGGTTGTGGGAGGGAAATTGCCTCGTTGCCCTCGGGCGCAAAACAGAGGCGGGCAGGGTGTATTTGCAAGTTCTGGCGGGAAGCCCTGGTAATCAGGAGGCAAGGAAGCGCCTGCGGGAATTGGGACTATTGCGGTAGTGGTTCAGTCGGCGATATGGCTGGCGGCGTATTGGGCCAGGAGCTCGTGGATTTTCACCGGGGGGGAATTTTTGAAGTAATGTTCCAGCACCACATGGCCTAGTTCGTGGGCTACCACCTTTAATTCGGCGTCCTTGGCCGAGAGATAGAGGGTGTTGTCACGGCGGGAGTAGAAGGAAATGAAGTCTACCTTCTTCCCATAGCGGTGGAACAGTTCCTTCTGGGCCTCGTCGGCATTGTCAAAGAGAAGAAGGTCGAATTTGATTTTATCGGGGAACATTTCCAGAACGACCTGGACTTGATCGATCAGGAGGTCGATTTTGGCAGCGATCTCATCCTGGAAGGTGACAATGTTTTTTTCGCGCAAACGGAACGTCAGGTTGCGACTGAGAAACAGTTCGTTGTTGAATTTGCGGAGCTGTTGGTCGTTGTCGTAATGGACTGTCGCATAGCGGGTTTCCAGCTCGGCGGCATCAGCCTGACAGAGAAAGGGGCCAGGCAACACCACCAGTGCCATGGCAATTGTGAACAAAGTTTGGCGCAACCGCCCATGCCGGTATGGCCCTGGTCCTCTGGCGGTGGTAATCGTAATTCGACTCAAACGCATCCTCCCGGGAATCACCTCCCCGGTCATATTGCTCTCGCATTGCACTAATGCCCTTTTATGTCACCTCGCCAGCAGTAGCGGTCAATCATGACCTTTGGCCATCCTGGTCTTGGCCGATGTTAGCCCAAAATATTTTTGGACTAACCGCCGAACGAGGGACAAATCCTGGCGAAACGTAAATCTGATTACCACTAATCTTCAGCCATATTTCCAACTATTGCTCCGGCGATTAAATAGTTGAATCTGTCACTTCAAAACCAACGATCCTTAAGGCAGTTAAACGGCCCGGCGTTTGACGATATTGAGATATCTACTCACCGAGTCAATAACAACGCAACATATTGTATTTGCCTGTTTGGGCCGTCCTTCGACAAGCTCAGGATGATCGGAATTACTCTTAGATATCCTTCTGTTACATGACAACAGTTACACCGATCATCCTGAGCTTGTCGAAGGACGGCCCAATTTTATGGCAACTCCACTTTCAATTTATGGCAAACAGCCTGCGGCTTCAAACCTTGCGCGGTCACAGAATTGGCTGAAGATTAGTGGTAATCAGAAACGTAAATTGCGTGGGCGTTATTGTTTGATCTCAAAAACGGCCAGGATCTGTTTCAGCTCTTGCACCGCTTCGGTCTGCCGTTGAGTGGTCCCGGTCTTCATCTCTTCCTCAAGATAATCGACCTGTCTACGTATATCAGTCACCTTTCCGGCAAGAAAAAGGTTCAAGGCCTGGAGTTTGGCAATGACTTCCTGGGCCTCGTCACTCTTACGGATATTCACCCGGGGATCAAGAATTCCGCGGCACATTTGATCGAGAATTAATTCAAACTTGTAGAGTGGTCCGGCAATTCGGTGACTCTGAAATAAGGCTACCACAGCAGCTATGCAACCCAAAATCGTTATCAATATCCACCCGGCAGCGAGAAGTTTTTTAAACAAGATAAACGGAGTGCTGCCAAGCTGGAGGTTGCTGTTGTCATAGGTGATAGTCATGGATTGGGTTGTGGACATGGCAAAGACCGCCGCGAAAATTACCACTACCAGGGCCACCAGAAGGTATATGGAGCACATGAATTTGCCTTGGAAGCGTTTACTGATAAAGTATTTGGTTCTCGGGTATTTATTGCGGTTGAGCATATTCTTACTCCTTGTTCATGGAAGCCCCAGGCACCCGGAGAATGCAGTGGGTACAAATAAAACCGACTATAATTGCCGACGACACAATGTACTACCCGGAATATCCCGCGCTCAGCAAAAAAGAGGGGGATACCCGGGGCGGTGGTCTTTGGGCCTGGCGCAGCAGTGACACCGTCCTGGTATGATTGGGAATATGCCCCGGACTGTCTGGTGCACGAAACCTACTGATCATCTCGCACGGGACGGAATAGCACCAAACGTCTCATTTGCTCAGGCTGTCCGCCCCCAATTCTTGGCCAACAACCTCTGACTCGCTGGTAACCGAATCGGTAACAGTTATCCGGGCCTTCTGGCGCAAGCCCTGGAGCCAATCGTCCAGCGCCTTTCTCTGTATGGCCTCGGTAAGGGTCTGGCGTAGCTGCTCAGTATCAGCTAGTGCTCCCGTTGGGGCAGGTTCGGTAAAATTCTCCAGGCGGATAGCTGCCAGCTTGCCATCCAAATTAAAGGGGGGAGTGGTCTCGCCGACCTTTAAGGGCAATAATGCGAGTTGATAGGTGGTGGAAAGGTCGCGGAATGGTTTCTGATAGAGCTGCCCGGCTCCAGGCATCACTTTCCCATCACTACTGACCGAGAAGAGCCGGAATTCAACTTGCCGCTCCTGATTGCGCTGGTAGTCGGCCAGTTGGGCTGGCGTAGGCTCGATGGCAAGGGCCGCCATCTGCCGTTCCAAGAGGATTTTGGTCAGGGTTTGTTCGTAGAACTTTTTCAGTGAAATCCGGAAACTCTCCTCGCGATCGATTTTCAGCCGTTGGGCCTCCTGGATCAACAACTCCCGGGTAATTACCGAGTCAAGGAAGTTCTGGGAATTATCGATCCGATTGGGTCGTGCCGCATAAATCCGGTGATATTCCCCGGCCGAGATTTCGCGGTTGTTGATCTTGATGACCGGTGGCGCGGTGGGCTTTGGGCTCTGGAAAATGAAAAAAGCGGGGATGACGGAACAGAGGGCGGTAGTGCCTAGCATGATATAAACGTAGCGCATGAAAATTCTCCAAGCCGGGCAGGGGTTCCGCTGGTTCGGCGAAAGGGGGAAACTCAGCTTTAACTTAAAGGTCTACAGGGTGTAAACAATTTTTGCGGAGCGTTAAGGTGTTGGGTCACGAAATGAATTAATCGTGTTTAGCGGTAAGACTTTAAAACGCCCTGAAGCCCAATGGGCAAAAAGGCCTTGCCCACTCCCCAAGGTGCCCGTCCGGGAGTGCTCACGCCTCCTCGAGTGCGTTGATGGGAGTTGGCGTCTCACGAGCATAGGTAAGTGCTAAAAAATGTTCAACGACCTCGGAGATGGAGGAAAAGAGTTTGGCTGAACAGAGCAAATAATCGCCCACCATGTCCTTGGCAACGAACATTCTGCCGATAATCACTCCCTCCTTGGTAGCTAGCGGAACACTGGCCACCAAGGAGGTGTTGTCTCCTTGGGGCAGGGAGCCATATTCCCAGAAAACCGTTGTTTCATTGCCTTGATAAATATCGATTCTTGCTGAGCTGAAGCCATAATGTTCCATAAGGCTCGCAAGACATGCATGTAAGTCCGCCGCAGTGCCAGGCTGTTTGGCCTGTTGTTTGAATTTACGGATCAGGAAGTTATGATACCGGCGCTTCTTGTTCAAATGGTAATTTCTTTTCATGCTCTGCCACAGCGGTAGAAATTTCTGGTAACCGAGAAGACGGATACCGGCAACGGCCAGCAAAAAGATGGCCCCGGAAACCCAGAGTGGCCCCTGTCCTTGGTACTCGAGCATCAATACTGCCAATCCCATTATTACGATATTGGCCAGGAAAATAACCCCTAATACTCCGCGTTTGGAAAATCCCTTATCCAGCAGCTTGTGGTGAATGTGCTCCTTGTCAGCGGAGCCCAGGGCCAGGCCCCGGTAATACCGACGCCCCACCGCGTAGGTCATGTCCAGGAGGGGGATGCTGAAGGCGATCAGTGGCACCATCATTGTCGCCAGAGCGGTCGCCTTGACCGAGTACTGGATGGATAAGGCGCCCAGTAAAAAACCGACGAAAAGGCTCCCGGCATCACCCATGAATATTGTGGCCGGCGGGAAATTGTAGATCAGAAACCCCGCTAAGGCGCCGATCAGGGTAATACAGGTCAGTTGGAGGTGTTCCTGCCCAGAGATAGCAGTGAATAATAGGATCAGGGAAACGCAGATACCGGTGCCGGCCGCGAGCCCGTCCAGGCCATCGATTAGGTTGACGGCGTTGGTAATGGCGACAATCCAGAAAAGCGTCACTGGCAGACTTATCCAGCCGAGCTGGATGGAGCCAAACAAGGGGATGGTCAAATGCTCGATACGGATGCCCCAGACATAGATGATCAGGGCGGCAATTACTTCGGCCAGAAGCTTGTGGCTGACTTTTGCGCCTTTGAGGTCGTCATAAAAACCGATGCCGACAATGACCAGGGAGCCGAGCAGGATCCCCATGAACCGGGTATGGTCCGGGTTCCATTGACTGCCCAGAAGCATGTAAATTGTGGGAATCAGAAACGCCCCATAAATGCCGACGCCGCCAAGTCTGGGGATGATTCCAGAATGCACCCGGCGGCCCTCACCCTTGTCTACCGCGCCCAGTCGGAAGGAAAGAGCGCGCATCAGTGGGACCAATATAGCGGCAAGCGCTAGGGCTACCACAAAATATTCCAACTGTTCGCCAAAGAGAGGCATGGATAGCCTTTGTAACCATTTGAAAATACAGAAAATTTGCGGGAGGAGATTCGCTTGACCCCGCAGAGCCACACAAAGGAGATAGTATGTTATAACAGAGCAGGTTAAAAGTGTAAACCGCAATGATCATCATTACGGTACAACCAAAATCCCTGTCGTGAATGGTGAGGGTTATTCGCTAGATAGGCGCGGGGCTGGATAGGCAAGTGCCTCATTACTCGGGAAGGCAGGGTGAGCCAAACAACGTATGTTTGATATTTCTGTTCGTCCGGAAATACCAGGGTAGGTCAAGCATTAACTGCTGGGTGGCCAACGCACCGGTCATCTCGGTCAGGCTTCCCCAGAACTTCACCATCTCGGCCAAGAGCATTTTAGTTCGGAGTCCAGCCGCCCCGTTTTCTCCGTGAAGGAACGATTTGTCGATAATCGCGTAAGGATGAAGTGCTGTCCCGGTGCCAAGCAGCATCAAACGGGTAAGGAGATAGGCGCGGGGCAGGTGGTAGTCGGAAGTGACCAGCAAAACGGAGCTTAGCTGATGTTTTTGGACAAGCTGCCGGGTATTGTAGGCGTCTTCAAAGGTGGAGCGGCTCTGGTTGTAGGCCAACAGTCCCAGATTTGGCGGGAGGTCATAAACTTTTGCCGCCGCGGCCAGTTGCTCTGAAGTGTACCCGCTGACCGCCAGATTCGCTGAGCAGCCCTCGCGTGCGAGTTTGCAGCCAGCGGCAAGACGGGACGATGTGCCGGGATACACCACGATCAGGTCAACTTTTTGTGGTTCCCATTGCAAACAGGAAAATAGCATCAGGAAAGTACCTTGCAGAGCTATGGTGCCAAGTGTGGCGGCTGCTAGGTAGAGCAGGAAACGGTAAAGAAATTTCTGGGGCATTGCCACATCAGCTCGACAGGTTGTAAAGCGAATTTTTTCACCCGCCCCGCCAATGGTTGAATGGGTGCTCTTATCATACCGGGGCAAATAATCTCATATTACCCAATAAAGGCACTGCTGTCTTATAAATTTGTAAGTAATATCGGATAAATAGAAGGCTCGGAGAGCTCCCTGTGTTATACTGTTTTTGCGAAAACGATAACAAAAACAAGGAGATCCGAGCCATGGCGCATAGTAAC
>Ga0334722_10000501_pt1 | contig 57467 bp, 74 predicted proteins | sample C3_bottom_MG_FD_207210 | JGI IMG/M metagenome (GOLD analysis project Ga0334722, IMG submission 207210) | Sediment microbial communities from Yellowstone Lake, YNP, Wyoming, USA - C3_bottom | ecosystem: Environmental > Aquatic > Freshwater > Lake > Sediment | place: USA: Wyoming | collected... | reverse complement strand
CCGGAGTCCAAGAATCCATCAGTCCACGGAAAATGCGATTTGTTCCTCCCGTCTCGATTAGACCGGAGTCCAAGAATCCATCAGTCCACGGAAAATGCGATTTGTTCCTCCCGTCTCGATTAGACCGAAAGCGAAGAGGTGGGGGCGAACAGTAGACCGTTGACGCCGCCGTGTCCGAGATGCGGCGCGGACCGAGCAGAATATCGGCCTCATGCCCTGCATGGCGCGGGCGCCTGGTGCGCGGCCTGCGGACGCTTCCTCAAGTGGATGGGGCGGCGCGCGGCCGCGTCCCTGCTCGTCGCCTCCACGGAAGCGCGTAGTGTATCTATACATGTACTTCATCAAGGCTGTGGTCAAGATTTGGTACATGATCATGTACATGAAGGAGTCTTAGGCTCCCAGGTTGTCGAGCAAGGAGGCGTGTGGATGGCAGATGAGGCAGGCGGACCCCAAAACGGCATGGAGCGGATCGATCCCCGCTTCATTGTCAACCTCAAGGGAAAAGAGTACCCGGTCTACCACGGGGTGCTCGATCTCGCATTTCGGATGGGTCTGGTCTCGATCCACGTGGAGTTGATCCAGGCGGACGGCCCGGACGCCGCCAACGCCATCGTGAAGGCCGTGGCGACGTTTCAGCGGGACGGAGTGGCGTCGGCGTTTGAATCACTTGGGGAGGCGGGGCCGGAGAGCACCAAACTGCGCGGGTGTTATGTGCGCCTCGCGGAGACGCGGGCCAAGGGCCGGGCGCTCCGGGACGCCACGAACGTGGGCCAAACGCTGCTGGAGGAGTTGCCGGACGTGGAAGTGCCGGCGCCGACCCGGGCGACGACGGAGCACGTGCAGCCCGCGCGACAGCCCGCGGCGGCTCAGCCGAACGACGCGGCCGAGGAACAGCGCCGAACCAGGTGGATCGAGCGATGGGCGACGCTGTGTGTTGGGGCGGACACGCTGGGGATCAGGACGAAGCCGTTGCCGGGGGACGCCACGACCGCGATGATCGAACAGTGGTGCGACATGCTGCACAAGCGCATCCTGGAAACGGAGAATCAGGCCGCCGCCGCGTAACCCATTATGGCATCCCCGATTCAACCCATTGAGACGCCTTATCGTGGGCGGCGGTTCCGCTCCCGCCTGGAAGCCCGGTGGGCGGTGTTCTTTCAGGCTCTCGATGTCGCGTGGGAGTACGAGGCAGAAGGGTATCGGGTGGCGGGACGGGGATACCTGCCCGACTTCTGGTTGCCGGAGCACACGGTCCACGTCGAGATCAAGCCGCGCGGATTCGTGTCGATCGACGAGCGGCATCGGGCGCTGGCGCGCGAATCGGGGCGAATGCTCCTGGTGGTCACGGGCGTCCCGTGGCCGGGGGAGTATCGCGTCAGTTGCTTCGATCCCGACGGGACCCTGCAGCGGGATATGGTCTGGGCCGTCGGGCGTCGCGATCACGGCGAGTTGTGGCTGCTGAACGAGACGGAGGGCGTGCGGATCTGCCTGGATCCCCGGCCGTGCCGGGACGAGTCGCCGCTCGGGGAGTGCGAGTATCTGCTCAATGCCCACCTGGCGGCGATGCGCCATCGGTTCGAGCCGTCCGAGAAGGGGGCCGCCAAATGATGAGACGGCCCTCAATCCAGCATGTGTCGGTCTGCGACGAATGCGGCGGCGCGGGCGCCGTGATCGGCATCGGGGTGGACGACCTGCCCTGGAGCGCGCCGTGTCCGGTATGTAGGAGCGTGGGAATGGATATGGTTGAGCGCGAGAAGCGCATACGATACCTGGAGATGTTCTTCGAGGCGGTCCACGATTACAGCGACGCCTGCGTGGCGCACAACCTCACCAAAGAGACCGCCGTCGCGCTCGGCGAACCCTGGACGCGCCTCCACGCGCGCATTTTAGCCGCAATCTGGCCCGCCAAAGGGTGCGACGAGATCGAGGACTCCCGATGATGATCCGGCCTCCCCGACGGTGGACAGAATCGGAGGAAGCGCTCCTGCGGTCGCGCTGGCGAGAGAAGACGGACGCCGAGCTGGCGGCCGCGCTGGGACGGTCCGAGGGCGCGGTCTGCACTCACCGCCACCTCCTCCACCTCTATCGGAGCACCGACCGTCCGAAGCCGATGGGGGTGCGCCCGTGGTCCGTCGAGGAGGATGAGACGCTCGCGGCCTGTTTCCACGGAGGGGCCTCGGATGAGGAGGCCGCCGTCGCCCTCGGCCGCACCGAACAGGCCGTGGCCCAACGGCGCAGTTCCCTCTCGCTTCACCGCGGCCCGCAACCAAAGGTCGGCCGGAACAACGCGTGGACCGACGCGGCGGACAACGTGCTCGGCTACATGTTCCATCGTGGCTGGTCCGACGAGCAGATCGCCCGCCGGATGAGCGACGACGAGCGGACTTACACGGTTGGCGCGATCCGCTGCCGCCGCCAGACCCTCGGGCTCTGGCGCGAACCGAGGAAACCATGAGCGACTATCAACTGTTCTCGCCCCTCTCCGACATCGAATACGCGGCGCTGCGCGACGACATCGCCGCCCGCGGCGTGCTCGTCCCCGTCGAGGAGGACGAGCACGGCTGCATCCTCGACGGGCATCATCGCGTCCGGATTGCCCGCGAGTTGGGCATCGACTACCCGCGCATCGTCCGCGCGGGCCTCACCGAGGAAGAGAAGCGCCGCCACGTCCGCAAGGTGAACCTGCTGCGGCGGCATCTGGCGCCCGAGCAGAAGCGGGCGATCATCGCCGCCCAGTTGAAGGAGACGCCCGAGAAGTCGGATCGGATCATCGCCGGAATGCTGGGCGTGAGCAACAAAACGGTAAGCTCTTTGCGCGCCGATCTCGTGGCGAGTGGAGAACTGTGTAACATACACAGTTCCATCGGCGCCGACGGCAAAGAACGCCCCCGCGAACGCGCGCCCCGCGCCGTGCTCGCCCGCAACGGGCGCGAGGCCGCTCAGGTCCAGGCGGCGCTTCAGGCGTTCCCAGACCCGCCGCCGCCCTTCACGCCGGCCGAGGAGACACGGGACCGCTCTCCTCTCGACGCGCCCGAGTTGGAGTTGGCAGATCCGGTCATCAAGCAGGCGCGCAAACTCGCGCAGCCCGCGCCCACGGAGACGCCGCCGCTGCCCGACGGCCGCTTCGACGTGCTCCTCGCCGACCCGCCCTGGCAGACGAACTTCCGGCGCGGCACGTCACGCGACGTGGAGGAGCATTATCCCACGCTCTCGGAGGACGGGATCGGCGCGCTGCCGGTCCACGACATCGCCGCCGTGGATTGCGTCCTCTTCCTGTGGGCGACCAGTCCCCTGCTCCCGGCCGCGTTCCGGATCCTCGCCGCCTGGGGCTTCGAGTATAAGACGAGCATGGTGTGGGTCAAGAACGGGATAGGGATGGGGTTCTACGCCCGAATCGACCACGAGTTTCTCTTGATCGCGACCCGGGGCGCGCCGGGGATCCCGCCGCCGGACGCCCGGCCCAGTTCGGTCGTCCACGCGGACAAGGGCCGCCACAGCGAGAAGCCGGACCGCGTCCGGGAGTTGATCGAGGAGATGTATCCGGGCACCCGCCGCGCCGAACTGTTCTGTCGCTCCCCGCGCGCCGGTTGGGCGGCGTGGGGCAACGAGGTCACGGCCGACAAGTCACCTGACCACGGCCACTGAAGTGGCGTGGCTTGCGGCTCCGCGGGAGTCGGTCTCTCCGGGGAGGGCAGGGTGGGGTCGCGATAGGCCGGGTGACACTCCTGGCAAAGGGGCCGAGACGTGAAGCTCGGGGCGGCCCACCGGGAACGGGGTGCGATATGCCTTTCGCTCGCACGGAGCCTCGCGGCTCACCATGCCAATCCCGGCATGTTCCGGGGTCTTATGCAGGCCCGTCCCTCGCGGCTCACCCCGAGGGGTAAACGGTTTCTCCCGTCACCGGCGAGTGCCTTCATTGAGCCGTGGGCGGAACAAGGACACGTTCACCGCGGAGGGGCGCCCATCCCTGCGCTTTTACGCACAGACTGAAAGGAATGGCGCCCCTCCGCTGCCGCTCTCGGCGGCGCGGTTTCCGCGCCATAGATTCTCGATGAGAAACATTCGACCCGGCCATACCTACACCTGCCTGCTCTGTGATCCGCCTGTCGAGACGGACACCGCGGGCTTCATTCCACATTTCACGACCCACCACCCGGAACTGACCATGAGGACGGAGGATGGTGATCACGGTATCCTGATGCGTCGTGACCTTCGTTCCGCCAAAGACTCCCCCGAGTGGTATGACAATCTGTATTCGCTCTCGATTCCCGGTGGCTTGGAAATCGGGCTGCATCGGATCGTCGGCATCCGCGACGCCGACGATCCGATGCGCGGCTAGGGAGGAGTCATGCCGGCCGGAACCTTTCTCGCGGGCTGCTACGAACGCCGGGATGAGCCCCGCGGCCGTCGCGTCACCCATCGCGTCCACATGCCGTGGGGTTTTGTCGAGGCGCCCGGCGTCGCCTTCGGTCCGCTCGTCATCCATCGCCATCCGACGCCGCCGGGGGATCCGCAGACCGGCTGGTCTGTCTCCCACGAAAGCGGCGAATGGCTTTTCGTGAGAGACAGGCCACTCGTCACGGCGTACCACGTCGCTCAAACGCTGCTGAGGAGCGGAATTGACTGGTCCCACGTCAGCGGCGCCCATCTCGACCGCGAGACTGCCGCCCGCATTGTGGCGCTGACCACCAACGCCGACGGGGATTTCCTGATCGGGAACTTGAAGGTGGGATTACCCGCAAAATGGTTGCATAATGGCGGCGGCGACTTCGTGATCCCGGAGAAGCGGCCCTCGCGACGAGCGCGAGATCCGGAACAGACGTGATGAGGCGGTGCGGATAATGGCGGAAACGACCACGGACGAAAAACTTCAGGAGGCGGTCAACACGCTCTGGAAGTCCGACCCGGACGCGACGCGCGTGCTGGCCCACGAGATCAACGCGATGCGTTTCTACCACCTCGCTGAATCCTGGCGCGAGTTGACGCGCGCCCTTCGGGAGGAACTGGCGCCGCCCCCGTGTCCCGAAAACTGCTCCTGGCATGAATACTACCTGGATTCGATCCGCCGGGCGGGGCGGCGGTTGAGAGAGATCGCGCGCTTGAACGAAAGGGGACATAATGACGTTGTTGCAGGGGATGTATCGGAACCTGAGCAGGGAACTGCTTGACCGCCTCGATCAAAGCCTCACCCGCGCCGTCCTGTCCGTGGAGAATGGCGATGCCAGGGCGGCAATGGTCGGGATCACCTTCACGGTCACGGAGGACACGGATCTCGGAGGCGTCAAGGTGGATTTCGTCCACAAACATACGACGACCGTGAAGAGCTCGTTTCATCCTACGCCCAGCGGGCAGGGGAGATTGATCGAGTAGATCATGAACCGAAAGCGCGACGCCGTGGAGCGGCGTAAGCGCGCGCGACAGGCCGCGCGGTCCGTGCTGGTGAACGCGGCCGAAACCGGGATCGTCGTCACCGCCAATTTCCGGGCCTGGCGTCATCTCCTGGAGATGCGCGGAGCGCTCGGCCCCGACCGGGAGTTCCGGCGGCTCGCCGTGGATATTCTTCGGCTGCTACAGGCCCACGCTCCCTCCGTCTTCGGCGATTATGAGTTGCAGGAGGCGGAAGACGGGACGGGACCGTTTATCGTCTCGCGCCATCGCAAGGTATAACCATGGCCGACCAACACAACGGTGGAATCTCTTGGTGTGACCGCACCTGGAATCCAGTCCGAGGCTGCACGCGCATCTCCGAGGGCTGCCGCAATTGTTACGCGGAGCGGCAGGCAGCGCGGTTCAGCGGTCCCGGTCAACCGTACGAGGGACTGGCGATGATGACGCCCTCGGGGCCGCGCTGGGCGGGCGAGGTGCGCCTCGTCGAGGATCATCTGGACGACCCGCTCCGGTGGCGGAAACCGAAACGGGTGTTCGTCAATTCGATGAGCGACTTGTTCCATGAGGCGCTTCCGGACGACGCCATTGACGCGGTGTTCGCGCGAATGATCGCCTCGCCGCGGCATACATTTCAGATTCTCACGAAGCGCCCCGCCCGGATGCGCGCCTACCTGACGAGCCCGTTTCGGAATCTCGGCTGGAGACGCCAGATCGAGCGGTTAGGTGAATACAAATGGGCATGGCTGGGGCGCGTGTCGCGGAACATCGAAACGGATGTCTTCCGTCACATCTGGCTCGGCGTCAGCGTCGAGGATCAGGCCACCACCGATGAGCGGGTTCCATTGCTGATGGAGACACCGGCGTCGGTGCGATTCGTCAGCGCCGAGCCGCTCCTGGGACTGGTTGACCTTTCTCGTTGGCTGGGGGGCGCCTCCGAAGCCATCCACGACCACGGCTCTCCTGCCGAGGTTGCGGGCTATGACCCACCTGAACTGGATTGGCTCATCTGCGGCGGCGAATCCGGCCCCTACGCGCGCCCCATGCATCCCTATTGGGCGCGCGCGCTGCGCGATCAGTGTCTCGCCGCGGACGTGCCTTTCCACTTTAAGCAGTGGGGCGCTTGGGCGCCTCCGGATGCGTTCGACAGCCGAGGGAGATCCTATTTGCCCCACCTATTTCCCGAATTGGGGGCATGGGCCGGTAACGGCATCTACGTTTACAAATGTGGCGCATATCGCGCCGGCCGCCTTCTCGACGGCCGTGTCTGGGATCAATTTCCCGGAGACGGGATGCAGGATCAGGAGGTCTGATGTCCCCAATCAATCTGTCGGACCGCGCAAAAGCATGTCTCTCCTAATGGAGACGCCCGTCTCGTGAACGTGCCGCTTTCGCGGTGGTCCCGGCCCACGAGGGTGTCCCTCGGAGTCGCGGCAGGCGACTGAGGCACTCAAAACGCTCCGCGGTCCGCCGACTGATATGGCGCGCCGATGGGGCCGGCTGTGCCCACACAACCACTCCCTGTCTCGAGCCGATAATCGCCGCCCGCCGGGGAACGAAACAACGGATCGGCATACAGTTCGTGCGCGCCCGGCGGAACCTGGGAGGGCACGCGGACGGGAAATACACAGTTGTAATCGGAGATGTTCCGCGCCGGATTCCCGAGCGTTCCGCCGCCGTTGTCCCATGCGACGGCGCTCTCCCCCGCGAAAATGTTGTTCATGACCTGATTGTCCGTACACCCATCGCGGAAATACATCAGGCCCACGTTTGGGTTGTCGGCCACGGTGTTGTGATACACCCGACCGAAAGCCCCCGCGAGGATGATTCCTCCCCAGTTTCCCACGCAGAGATTCCGGGTGATCGTCGCCCGTTGCGGAGCGCTGTAGGCGTGGATGCCCCACCCCGCGTTATTGAGGAAGATGTTTCCATCGATCTCCACGTCGTTCGCCGGACAGTAGATCCCGTGATCGAGGGTGTCGGTCCCGTTCTCGAACACGATGTTGCCCCGGACCAGGAACCCGGAGCCGTCATGTCCCATCTCCTTGATGCCGCAGTGCATGTTGTGATAGACCACGCAGTTCGTGACGCGGCAGCCCAGTCCCGCCCCATTCTGGAAAGTGATCCCGTTGGCGCCGAAGTCGTCGTTCGCGGGCGCTTCCGGACGGCCCATCGGTCCCTCGATCACGAGCCCGTTGATCCAGACTTGTTGCGCCCCGTTGCCGATCTCGATCACTCCCCGGCCGGGATTCGCGCGGACGAATGCGGCGGGGGGAGTGATCTTGGCCTTGCCCAACGCGCCCGGCGCGCAACTCATGATAATCGGCCTTTCCGGCGCTCCCGACTTGTTGATGACGAGCGTTTCCTCGTAGACGCCCGCATGCACCACGATCGCGTCTCCCGGCAACGTCCGCGCGAGCGCCTGGTTCACGCTCGCAAGCGGCCGTTCGGCGGAACCGTCGTTGCCGTCGTTCCCCGTTTTCGCCACGTGCCGTGTGATTCCGCCCGCGGGCGACGGAATCGGGAAGATCACCGGCCGCACGAAACTCCGCATACCCGCGCGTGTGGACAGCGTCACCACCCGCTCGTCGGTTGAGAATATCCCCCCCGTGGGCGGCGGCGGCGGGGGGGGAGGAGGAGGAGGAGGAGGAGGCGGCTGCTTCGGACGCACACTGAGCGAGGTCACGCGCCCGATGCCGCCGGCGCACGCGACGAGACGCGCGGCCACGGGACCGGGAACGTCCGCCGTGTTGACCTGGAAGTTGACGGCCGCGCTGCCCGCCGGAACCTTCACGGCAGAGGGCACGGCGCAGACGCCGGGTTCTTCGCTGCCCAGATTCACCGTGACGCCGCCCGCGCCTGCCATTCGGTCCAGTTGCACCGTGCCCGTGGCGGGTCGCTCTCCTTCGACGGAAGAGGGCATGACCGAAAGGGCAGTAAGTTTCGGCTTGATGGGCATGATCTCCGCTCCAAAAAGCGGGCGCGGCAGGACGCCGCGCCCGAGTTGACAAAAGGAGGCAGCAATGGTCCCTGAACAGTTCACCATGGACGCGGGAAACGCCTATCTCGCCCGTCCGAAATCCTGCACCCAGTAGCCGGATTTCATTCCGACGCCCAGTTCGAGAAAGGTGCTGTTCCGAATGTTCGCGTGATAGCCGGGATTGGCGATCCACGCGGTTATAACCGATTCGGCCGTGAATATTTCCTCGGCGATGTTTTCTCCCCACGCGACTGCCGCATATCCCGTGTGACGGATTCTGTCGGCGGGAGAGGAGCCGTCGTACCCTGTGTGGTTGAGATCCTGTTTCGCGTGCATGTCCTCCGCGTGGGCCTGCGCCGCCCCGTTCAATCGCTCGTTCGCGACGAGCAACGGCAACCCAAATCGGGTGCGTTCCGCGTTGGTCAACTGGAGCAGTTTCGCCTGCACGACACGCAGTTCATCCGGCGGCGCGGCGTCCGAGACGGTCCACATCTCCACGCTGCGTAGGCGGGCGACGTTCGGACGGGCGTCGTCCGTGGAGGAGAGGAACGTTATCCTGATCGCGTATGCCGGGATGGTCGGAAATGACGCCTCCCACCATGCCTGACCGGCAACCGTCGAAGTCTCCGCGACAGACGACCACGAGCGATTCGCCGTCTGCACCTCCAGTTTCAACCGATAGCCGCGTGATTCATAACAGCCGGGAGACAGTCGAACCTTGCAGATCGGGACGAGTTCGGGGATCCCGATTGCCAACCAGTGGGGCATCGGAGCGCCGACGCCGCTCACCCACTCCGTTTGAGGGAGCCCGTCGATGACGTTTCCCGGGCCCCATGGTCCACCGATGGTGATCGTGTCCGCGCTGTCGGCGGAAACGCGGCGATTGGCAAGGACAAGCGGCACGGCGGAGAGTGTCCCTCCCGTGGGCGGCGGCGGCGGCGGCGGTGGAGGAGGAGGGGGAGGGGTGGGAGACTGCACGGACAGCGCCGTGATGCGGGTTGATCCGTCGCGGCACGCGGCCAGTCGCACATTCACGGGAGAGGGGACGGCAATCGTCGTGACGGAAAAATTCACGGAGACGCTTCCTGCCGGAACTTTTGCCGTCGCGGGAACCGTCGCCACGCCGGGATCTTCGCTCCCCAGTGTCACGGCCGCGCCGCCTGTTCCCGCCGCGCGGTCTAGTTGCACCGTCCCGGTGGCGGACTCTCCGCCCTCCACGGAAGATGGCGTCACGGAGATCAGTTTCAATTTCGGTCTGATTGCCCTCATTCGTCGTCCCGCGAAAAAGGGGACGCGACAGGAACGCCGCGCCCAGGTTAAGGAGTTGGCGTCGGTCGGGAACAAGTTCACCGCGCGCGTCCGAAATCCTGCACCCAGTGCCCGGCCGCGATCCCCACCCCCAGATCCGTGAACGACCCGTTCAAGATATTCGCCCGGTGGCCGGGACTCTCCATCCAGGCAGTGACGACCGAGGCGGGCGTCGGATAGCCGCGGGCGATGTTCTCGCCCCAAATTGTCGCCAAATATCCGACGCGCTGGAGCCGGTCCGCCGGCGAGGAACCGTCCGCCCCCGTGTGACTGAAATAGCCGTGCGCCGCCATATCCTCCGCGTGTCCTTGAGCAGCGCGGTCGAGCAAATCGTTCGTCGCGAGCGCCGGGATCGCGGCCTTCGCGCGTTCGGTGTTGGTGAGATAAAACACCTCCCGACGTAGCTGCGCCAGTTCGTCCGGTGGGGGAGGCGGCGGTGGGGGTGGCGGCGGCGGCGGTGTCTCGTCGGAGAGTTTCACACCCCAGACCTCGACCGTCCGCAGACCCGCCGTCCGGGGGCGGCGCGGATCGTTGTTGCCGAGGAACCGCACCCGCACCCGATCCGCCTCCACGACGGGGAAGTAAAACTGCGACCAGGGCTCGTTCATGGTGGCGACGCTTTCCAGTCCGACGTTTCGCCATGGTCCCGTTCCCCGCGCGCTCTCGATCTCGATCTGATAAATTCGGACGTCATACCGATGCGGGGATAGTCGCAGTTGGTCCACGCGGAATGTTCCCGGCAGCGGGATCTCGATCCAGTGCGGCATCGGCAGCGCCGGATCGGAGACCCAGGCGGTGAGCGGCAGCGCGTCCACGGCGAAGCCGGGAACCCAGGGACCGCCGTGCGTCACCTGATCGAAACTGTCGGCAGTAACGCGTGTTATGTCAATGAGAATGGGTGCGTCTGCCGGGGGGGGAGGCGGCGCGTTCTCGGTGACAGTGAACGGCACATCGTTGGACCGCTTTCCGTCGGCGGCCCGTCGGACGTAGACCGTCGTGGCTCCGACGGGCGTTTCGGGTTTCAGTCTCGCCCGGACCTGCTCGGGTTTCCACTCAAGCAGAATCTGCCGCAGTCTCCCGATCACCAGCCCACCCGAGTCGCCGCCAAACCTCGTCCCGCGTATGACAATCTCAGCGCCCACCATGCCCGCGGCCGGAATGACTGTCGTGACATGCGGATCGGTCTCTACCGGCGGCGGTGGGGGAGGCGGCGGTGGGGGTGGCGGCGGTGGAGGTGGAATGCCATCGTCGGTGGGCGCGGCCAGCTCGGCTCCCAATCCCGACCCGGGCGATCCGGCCGCCAGTCGATAGTCGCCGAGGGAACTGTTTCGGAAACTCGGTCGCGCGTCCGACGTCCCCGCGAACACGACCGGCCACCGCCACTGCGCCTCCAATGGCGGGTAGACGCCATCGTCGAACAGATGGACGTTCGCTTCCGAGACGAGCGTGTCGCGGAACGTGTTGCCCCACCAGCCGCTCTGTTTTCCGCCGGGGAGGTCGAGCCGGATCCCGTGCGTGCCGCACCGCGCGATCAGATTCCCCGTGAACCGGTTGTCGTTCAGCCGACCGGAGAACGACGCCTGATACCCTTCGAGCACCAGGCCGATGTCCTCGCAGTCCGAGACCGTGTTGTGGTCGAGCGTGTTTCCGTTGCAGATCACGGAATCATTGCAGCCCATCCCGACGCCCTGGCCGCAGCGGTAGATCAGATTGCGGCGCAGGGTGTTCGTCGGCCCGACCAGTTGCATCCCGGCATGCCCGAATTTGTGGACGGAAGTCTGCGCCCGCTCCCCGCAGACGGCGATCACGTTTTCGGTGACGGTCATCCCAGTCGCGCCCAGGTTCAGGTTCAGGCCCGTGCCGCCGGCATGATGAATGTAGTTGCCCTTGATCGTGGCCGTCCGACTGCGCTTCGTAAAGAATCCGCCGTGTCCGCACCAGGCGATCTCATTTCCCTCGATCCGGCACCCGGCGCAGGACGCCATGTGGAAGCCGTCGTCATAGTGGCCGATCTGGCTGCCCGCGACGATGATCCGGTTGCCGATGATCTCCGAGTTGTCGCTCGCCACCAGCCACACGCCCGTGGCGCCCGCGTATTCCATCCGGCAGTCCACGAGACGAAAGAACGGGCTGTTCTGGACGTAGCCGAACGTCTCCCAATACCGGAACGTGATCCCCTCGACGGACACCCATGGTTTGCCCGAGAGGTCGATGGCGTATCGTTTTGCCGACCCGCGCACGTCATGCTCGTCCGGGCTTCGGCCGTCGGCGGTCTGCACGCGCAGCACGCCGCCCTTCAGTTGGAACTGGCTGAACCGGTCGTGCTTCCTCCACGTCACGCCATGATCCAGCACGGCGTCATGGGTGGGATCGTAGTCGTGCAGGGTGAGGTTCGGGTTGCTCTCGTAATGGTTGTAGTCCATGTTCCAGAGTGCGCACGCCCGCCCAGGCCCGTCCTGGAACAGGCCCGTGAGCGGTCCCACGAACACACGCCGAAACACGCCGCCGCCCTCGGCGTCCCAGCCGACCATCCGACCCGTTCCCCCGTCGAGAATCACGGTCTCGCCTGCCGCCGCACGGAATGTGATCCGCTGATCCGGTCCCGTCCCGCCCGTCTTGGGGTTGATCGTTTCGGGATAAGTCCCCGCGCGCAAAATAAGCGTGTCGCCCGGTTGTACGCGGGCGCAGGCGGCGCCGATGGACCGCCACGGATCCGTTTCGGAACCCGCGGCGGTGTCGCTGCCGGAAGGAGATACGAAAAGGGTTCTGGACATGGATCACTCCTCACAATCGTGCGCCGCCACGAGCGTCCGCTGCCCCGACATCATCATCTGAACGGAAAACCACATCGCGGTCTCCTCGACCAACTCCTCCGTGATCGGACTGCGCGGATAGCGGCGCATCGCCCATCGCGTGAGGAGTTCCCGGCGATGCGCGAGCAATTGCGCCGCCAGAAGCGCCCGCGGTCCCGCATTCTTCATCGGGGTTCCTTTTTAAGCCGTCGTGTTGTCCGTGATCAGTCCGAGCGCCGCCAGTTGCGTCAGCAGCGACGCCAGCGCGGCGTTGCCGCCGCGCGATCCGGTGACGCTCGGTCGGGCGATCGCCGTCGCGCCGAGGAAACCGATCATCGGCGCGGCGCCGTCCGCCTCGATCCGCATTGCCTCCCGCACGGCCGTGTCGTAGACGGTAAAGCGGACACGCGCCTTCCGCGTGGCGTCGGCCGCCGTCGCCCATTCCCAGATGAGACCGGCGGCGTCCCGGTTGTCCGTCGTCGAGGACTCCAGTTGCATCCGTGTCTCGCCGCCGAACCCGGCCGCGGGCGTCCCCGAGGAGAGGTGATGCCACTGCTGCACGAGACTGACCGTCGTGGTGGCGGTATCGTTCACGGCCACGTTCGCGAGCGCCGTCGTCTGTTGGGTGTCGCCGATCGTCGTTTTCCCATCCTGGGCAATCCACATGCGGTTCGAGACGCCGACCTTCGCCGTCAGCACGTAGGTCGGCGTCGTCGAGATCATGAGCAGGTTCCACGAGGCTTCCACGTTGGAACTGGCCGATCCCGTCCAGAACGATCCCCGCATGATCACGCCGCCGGTATCCACCAGCGTGTTCGTCGCGTCCGCCGGTGTCGCCGGGTAGATTCGGAGCGCGGCCAACGGCGAGCTGCCGGCATCGCCAACCCTTACGAACACCGACGAGAAGAAGTTCCTCCCCTCAAACGTCGCCAGTTCGATGTTCGTGTCGTCCCGGACGTAGAAACGGGCCGTCGAGGGAAGCGCGCCCACGCCCCACTTCCCCGCTCCCGAGATCCCGCCCGCGACCGCGCTGCCGCCCACCCAGGCGAACACCTGGTCGCCGTCCCAGCGTAGGCCCACGTCCCCGGCCGCGCTGCCCGTGAAGAAATTGTTCGCGGTTCCCGCGACGAATTGAGAGAGCGCCCCGCTGTCGTTTCGGATCATCGTCGAGAGGAAGATGTTCACGGCGTCCGTGCCGCCCACCTCGAACGCCGGATCGGAGTTCGCCGTCCGATGGACGTGAAACTTGGCTCCCGTGCTGGCGTCGGGCAGGCGCGCGGTGAGCGTCCCGTCGGCGCTCCGATACATCGCGGGGGCGTGGACGCTCGATCCCCATTGGATCCGGCCCGCCGTGGTGGAGTTGGCGTCATGGAGGCGGATGGCCCCGGTCAACGGCGCGTTGGCGCTCCCGGCGTCGAGCCACCATTGCCAGGAAAGGGCCGCGTCCGCCGTGTCCAACAGGATCGCCGAGCCGACAAGTGCGTTCGAGGCGTTCCGATGCGGATCGCGGACGCGGATCCCAGAGAGTTCGCCGCCGCGGACAGAGAGGCCGTGCCCGAACCAGCTCCGGCCGTCGTCGGCGACGACGCTCCAGCCGCTGCCCCATTCGCCGATCTGGAGACCGACCGTCGCGCCCCGGCGGAACGTCGTCAGCGCCGCGTCGCCCGCGAACCCGAATATGGATACTAGGGCGTCGAGCGTCTGCGTGTCGGCGACATTGTGTCCGTCCTCGCCTCCCGCGCCTCCTCCGGGGCGCGTCACGAACCACGCCGCCGAGGAGGGTCCCCGGATGGGCTGCGCGGCCATGTAACTATTGACGAGCATCGTGATCCCGTTCAGGAGCGCCGACTGCGCGCCGAGATTCCCGTGGAGGCTGCCGTCGAAGAACCACATGCTCGCCACGCCGTCGGCGGGCGTCCCGCTGGCGGCCTTCGCGCGTTGCCACCCCATGAACGTCGCCAGTTCGTTGTCCCCAGAAGCGGAACCCTGCACGTCCACGCTGGCGGTGACCGTCTGCTCGCTGCCGCGCGCGAGCACCGTTGCGGAACCGTATTGCAGGTGCGTGCGGATGCCCGTCCAAATCAGATCGAACGGGTTGGCGATGTTCGCGGTGTCGGCGAACTGGCGATGGATCAACTCGAAAACCGAGTAGTCGGGATGGTTGGAGGAGGAAGCGGGGAAATCCGGGTTGGTGTAGGTGTGGGTGAGCGAGAATATCTGCGCCGTGTTGCCGGAAGCCGTGTTGTTGATGAGCGTGGTCGATGCGCCGGCCGTGAGATCGAGGACGTTCACGCCGTCGGTGTAGATTCCGCAGGAACACCCCTGCGGAATCACGATGCCGGTCCCACTCACCGTTTTGACCGTGAGTGAGAATGCGCCGGTCGTCTGATTCCGAACGATCCAGGCAAGGCCCGCGTCTTCCGCCACCACGGGGAGGATGACGTTGATGTTCCCGGTCAGGAGGCCGGTCAGTGAAATGATCTTCCCGCGCGCGTCGTCAATGCTGAGCGTGACGTTGGCGGACCCCGCCACGTTTCGGGTGACGTAGCTCTCCTGATCGCGGCCACGGAAGACACTGGTGCTCGGCATGATTCTCTCCTACGTCGTTGCCCGCGTGACCGAGGGCTGCACGATCAGTCTGCCTCGAAGGACAGTCCAGATTTGGCCCAAGGGATCCTTGCCCTGCACATCCACGAACAGTTCGACCGCGTGTCGGATTCCGACCAGGGCCGCCGTGTGCGTGGGAGTGATCCGCACCTCGTGTAGCCCCTGCGGATGATTGATCGCGGTCAGACCGGCCGACGGGATTTCCGTCAGTTGCATGATCGCCTGCGCGTCGGTGTGAAAGAGCGACCGCTTCGCCGTCCACCAGAATTGTTGCCAGCTTGTGGTGTCCTGGACAACCCCGTCGAGGCGGACGCTGAATCGGCAGACGTGCGTGTCGCCCCGCGTCATCGTTTCCGAGAAATCGTTATAGCTAACCATCCGAGATTAACACTCCCAGGAGATTCTCCACGACGACGAATGCCCCACCATAGTCCAGCGCCGTGCAATCCAACGTCCCCTTGTAATTGAACGCGTCCGCGAACAGAATCGGCGGCGCAATCACGCGTATCCGCGCGGTCAACCGCGGGAGCGAGAAATTACGGATGACGGATTGGCCTACCCCTGCCGTGACCAGGCGGGCCGTGACCGCCGGGAAGTTCCGGCCGATCGCTCCCGCCGCGATCGTGGGCGCCGTGACCGTGAACCGCGCCGTCGTGACGCCGCCTGCCACGGATGTCGCCGCCGCGGGCGTGGGCGGCGTGACCGTGAACCGGGCGATGACCGCCGGCAGTGACAGATGCCGCACCACGGAGGGCGGCGTCACGACAAACCGCGCGGCCGCGGCGGACAACGTGGCCGACGCCGCCCCTGCCGTCGTCGCGGGCGCCGTGACCACAAACCGCGCCATCGCCTGAGGCGCGAAGAAGAGTTGCCCCTGGGGAATTGTGTGCGTCCCGACGACGAACCGCGCCGTCGCCGCGGGAACCGCGACCGAAACGGTAGTCGTGAGCGTCGGCGCGGTCACCAGGAACCGGGCGGTCACCGCCGGGGCCGCGATGTTTGGCGTCGTCTGGGTTACGGCCGGCGCGGTCGCCGCGAACCGGGCGGTAGTCGCCGCCGGGGCCGTCAGGGAGACCGTCGCCGTCCGCGCGGGCGCCGTGGCCGCGAACCGGGCGGTCGTGGCCGGAGCCGTCACGGAAACCGCGCCGCTCGTGAGCGTCGGGGCCGTGACGACGAACCGGGCCGTCACCGCGGGCGCGGAAAGCGATTGCCGCAGAATGGGTTCAAATGTGGCGAACCGCCCCGTCGTGGCCGGGACCGCCACGGAAGCTGTCCCGACCGTGAGCGTCGGGGCCGTGACGGCAAACCGCGCCGTCGTCGCGGGCGCGGCGAGCAGGAGCGTCGTCGAACGCGTGGGCGCGGTCACGACGAATCGCGCCGTCACGGCCGGGAGTTGCACGTTGCACAGGCACGCCGGGGCGGTGGCGATGAACCGAGCCGTGATTGCCGGAGCCGTCACGGAAAGTGCGCCTGCCGTGGGCGTCGGGGCCGTGACGGCAAACCGCGCCGTGGTCGCGGGCGCGGCCACGGAGACCGCGCCACTTGTGAGCGTGGGAGCCGTGACCGCGAACCGGGCGGTCGTGGCCGGGATCGCGATGGAAACCGCGCCGCTCGTAAGCGATGGGGCCGTGACGACGAACCGCGCCGTTGTGGCGGGCGCGGCCACGGAGACCGCCCCGGAAGTAAGCGTCGGGGCCGTGACGGTGAAGCGCGCCGTGGTCGCGGGGACCCCGAGCGACGCGGCAGTGGAGAGCGTGGGTGCGGTGACGGCAAACCGCGCCGTGGTCGCGGTCCCCGCGACCACGGCCGCCCCGGAAGTAAGCGTCGGCGCGGTGACGACGAACCGGGCCGTCACCGCGGGTGCGGCCACGGAGACCGCGCCGCTCGTGAGTGTCGGCGCGGTGATGACGAAGAGAGCCGTTACCGCGGGGGCAAGCAGCGATTGCGTCGACCCGAAGAGCGGGGTGTTTCCGTGTCGCCGCTGCTGGGGCGGCGGCCCGATGCGATAAACGCCGCCGGCCATGGCTCCCTGTCTCCTCCCCGGCCCGATTTAAGAGAGTTCGCGGAACACGATCTCGCCCGACCAGGTGTTCGCGGCGGGCGCCGTCGCGAACTGCCACGTTACGAACGAACTCGGCTCCACCGTGATCCGCTCCTCCGGGACGGGCACCCAGAGCAGGCCGTTCAGAACATTGAACGTCCACCGCTTGAGGAGGTTGCCGATAGTCCCCGTCACCGTGGCGATTCCCTGCGCGTTCGTGGTCGTGCTGCCCGTCAGGAGCGACGCCGGGTCCCGCTGCGACAACGCCAACGGTGTTGTCGAGGTAGGAAGTGTCGAGGCGGTGCTGCGCCGGGTGAGCGTAACACACTCCTGCTGACTCGTCTCGCTCGTCTCCTGCCCCAACTCGAACCGGATCAATTCGATGGCCGTCGTGGCGGGCGTCGCCAGTTGCGCGAACGGAACGGCCGTGAGACCCGTCAGCGCCGAGATGATGAACGTATAGGACCGCGCCATGACGCCTCCTCGCTAGACCGTGGAGAGCACGAAAAACCCGCTCGCGTCCACGACCAGGGTGATGTCGCCGCCGTTGGTGGGCGTATCCGTCAGGTCCAGGTGCGCGATCAACGGGCTGGCCGCGTCGTTCGCGACCTCCTTGATTAGCGCCGCCGCGTCGATGGTGTCGCCGGTGGCGAGCGCCGTCCAGGTGATGTTCTCCGCGTCGAACTCCGCGCGGTCGTTGGCGTCGCTCTCGGTCACCGTTTTTAACGCCAATGTCTTGCGGCCCGACCCTCCAAAACCGGCCACGTAACCCGAGGAGACGGTCAGTTCATCCGTTGTGGCGGCCGTGATCGAATCCACGAAATCGTGGTCGCGGTTCTCCGTGTAGCCGCCGCCGAGCGTCCCGATCAACATGCACTTGATGGTGTCCGTCAGCATGTCGATATTGCCGTTCAGGATGCGCGTGGCCCCCTGATTGTAGACGAAACTCGCCATCTCAGCCTCCTAATCCCGGTCATCCGACCAATCGTATTCCGCTTTGAACCGGCGGTAGGGGATGATCGTTCGTTCCCCATCCGAGGGCCGCACCAACACGTCTCCCTCCCGTCCCTTCACGAACCGGTCCCGCTCTTGCAGCACGGCGCAGTTGTCCTTCAACCGACGCGCCGCCACTCGTCGTCCCGTGGAGCGTTGCACCGCCACCCGCCACGGTTCGGGGTCGTCCGGGGCCGAGCGGGGCACGTAGAGTGAGATTAACGGCGCGTAGATCGTTTGAGACGCGCGCGACTCGACGGGCCGCTCCTCGAACCGATAGACCTTAGCCGCCACCGGACAGTCCCTCGAGGCGAGATCGGGCCGCCGCCACTTTTGCCCGCGCCGCTTCCATCTCCGCTTCCGCTTCCGCGATCAACCTTCGCTCCCGCGCCTCTTCCTCCTCCGGGTCGCGGAGGAGATGATAGCGCGCCTCGAACATCTCGGCGGGGATCATGCGCCGTCCGCCGCCCACGGGTCGCGCCAGATAGTCGCCCGGCAGGCCATCGACGACCCCATCCGCGCTCCGGATGCGGAACCTCCCCGTCTGCCGCGCCGCGAACATGACCGTCCCGGCGTCATCCACGTAACGGTCCCACCACTCGGGCATTGCTCTCCTACATCGTCCGCAGCGTCGCTCGTTGCGGATCGGGTCGCCACGGCGGGAACGGACCTCCGGCCAACGCGGCAATGTTCAGGTTGAGCCCGATTTGTCCAATGGCCGTAATGCCGGTGGACGCGCTCCATGACATGGTGACGCTCGCCGCCCCGGCTTCCTCGCTCATGCCCAAACTCTCGTTCGTGCCGCCGTTGTTGTTGTTGACGCGTTCGGTTTGTCCGGCGCCCGCCGTGAGCACTCCCGGCTGATAGGTGCTCGTGACGTCCACGACCAGATCGTTCGTCTCGCTGACGATATTTTGCGTGATCGGAGGACCGGTGGCGGACGTTTTGGCCGATCCGTCCTGCGGCGTTGTCGTATCCCCGCCGAGATAAGACACGGCGCCCATGACGATCTCATTGGAAACGGACGCCGTGATGACGATGTTGTGCGCCCCCGACGCCGGATTGACCAGATAGAGACAGGTGAGCCGGTTCGTGCTCCCCACCCCATAGAGTTGATTGCTGACCGGGACCTCCGTCATGGCTACGCCGTTATAGGTGGCCGTTACCGTGGCGGGAGTGGAATAGGTTGCGACACCCAGTATGAGGATGGTGGCGGTCGCGCCGCACGTATGGGAGACCGTCAGGGACGTGCCCGCGCTCGTTTCCCCCTGACTGGCCGCGTCAAATGTGAGAGCCACTACCCACCCTGATCCTCGTCAACGAGGGCGGCGATCCGTTGCCGGCGCACTCCATCTAGTCTGATTCGGATCTGATCGGGGTTGACGTCGGATCTCGTTCCGATCCGAGGCGCGACCGGCAGCCCGTCGCGCCCGATAAACCCGCCCTGCCACGTCGTCGCCGCCAACAGACGCCAGGAAATTCCCGCGTCAAACGATCCTTCCAATACAACATCCATTGTATTCGCGCCGTCCACAACGTTGAGAGCATCCAGGGAGACACCGACCACGAAATCGCGCGAGGCAGTATTCGGGACCAGCGGCGCGCTGGTGACGCTACCCTGCCGCTGCGCGGACGCCAACACCGTGGTGACCCGACGCGCCATGTCACTCCCGTCCCGCGCGGCTCTGCTCCACTTTTTGCAGCAGCGCCGCCTCTTGCGCCTCGCCCTGGAGTTTTCTCGCGTACTCGAGCAGATTCACGGTCGCGGCGTCCATCGCCAGTGGCGGCAGTCCCATCTGCTCCCGTTTCGCGTTCCGTTCCTCATGCAGGCGTTGGAACAGTTCCAGAAACGCGGACGCCGACAGCGCGCGCAGGCCGATCTCCACGGGAATCTCGCGCAGGTTGTTCCCCTCCTCGTCCACTTCAGCGAAGATCGTCGCCACCCGCGTTCCGAAGTGTGCCAGTTGTTTCATTCCCCCCCCTAGATCGCCGTGGCGGCGGCCACGATGTTTGTGCCGTCACAGTAGATAAGCGCCCGGCGCGCCGCCGCCGCCACGGTGACGCCCGTCCCCGCGCTCGTCTTGAACACGAGCGATTGCGGCGTCGTCGAAGTGTTGTTGTGGACGATCCACACCCGCCCGTCGGAGGTGGGCAGGATCACGTTCCGGGTGGCGGTGAGCACGGTCGAGGTGATCTCGATGATCCCTGCCGCCGCCTGCGCCGCCGTGAGCGTGATGTCGGCGTCGCTCGCCATGTTGACCGTGGACCGTCCCTCGTCCTGAGCCACCCCCGTGACCAGGTTCGTTCCGTCCGAGTAGAGGATCGCCTTGCGCCCCTGGGCGACGACGATTCCTGTTCCGCTTACGGTCTTGGCCGTGAGGGTGAACAGCCCGGTCGTGTTGTTGAACACGAGCCATTCGGCCCCGGCAGTCGCCACGGCGTCGGGGACGCCCACGCTGATGCTGCCGGTGAGCGCTCCGGTGAACTCCAGCACCCGGTTCTGCGCCTCATCGGCAGTGAGGGTGACGTTCGCGGCGCCCGCGACGCTTTTGGCGAGCCGGCTCCCCCGCACCAGACCCGTGCTGATCACTCCACCCATCTAATCCCCCACCACCTTGAGCAGTCCGTTCACGGTCAGGCTGCCCAGCACCGAGAGCGTGGCGATCACCGCCTGCCGCCCCGCCGGGATCACCCACGATTCGGTTGAGCCGATCGTGAGCGGCAGCGTAGCTCCTTGATCGCCCGCGGCCGTGTTCCACGCCAGCCCGTCCCACAGGAACAGGCCGCCGGGGCACTTGTTCCAGAACCGCAGCGTCGACGGCGGCGTGTCGCCGGGCACGCTCGTGTCCGCCGTCCGCCGCAGCGGCGTGTTCCCCTGATCGAGCCGAAGCACGCCCGACTCGTCCACGGCGGTGACGACCCCTCCTGCCGTGGTGTAGAACCCGAGGAAACAGACGTTTCCCGCGGGTGGCGTCAGGTTCACCGAGGCTGAGAGCGCCCCCGCCTGCGTCATCCAGACCGTCCCGTTCGTGATCGCGTTCGAGACGGCGACGTTGGTGTTCGCCGCGACCGTCCGCGGCCCGTCGATGATCGCCTGTCCCGCCTGCACGACCACGTTCAGCCCGGAGCCGATGGCGAGGTTCAGCCCCGTTTGGACGGCGTAGACGCCGCCGCCGTGCCGACCGATCATCTCGTCACGGACGGTGTTCCGGTTCACCTTCGGGCGCGCGTTCACGGTCTCGCCGGCGATAATCGCATCGTAGAGCAGCGGCGTCACTGACGCCGGGTTCTGAAGACCCGTCGTCGGCGTCGGCATCACCGGCAACTGCGTGGAGAGCAGGTTATACGTCGGCATCGTCAGTTGATCCGCGGCAGATCGCCCGGTCGCGCCAATACAATGCGCGGTCCGACGCGCGGGGCCCGCGACGTGGGGACGATGGGAATCACCGCGGTGAGCCGGTCCGGCGCCGTGATCGCGCGGTTGGGCGCCCCAGCCGGGTCGAGTCCCAGGAACGCGAACGGCTCGTGGCAGTCGGCGCAACGGACCTGCAATTGCATCGCCCACCCCATCGCCGTGTCCGTTCCCGGCGCCTCCACGCGCACGAAACCGAATCCGGTCTCGAAATGCTCGTGCCGGCACGGCTCCGTCGCCGTCTCCGGCATCGCGTCCACAACGATTTCTCGCTCCACGGTCTCCGGCATTTGTTTCCTCTCCCTAAGTGAAGCGCGCCCACGTCGCGCCGTCATCGGCCGAGTGCCACGTGCTCGTTGCGCTCTCGCCCTTGATGTGGGCGTGCAGCATCAACCGCGCGGCATTCTCATAGCCCACCCAGAACGCGAACGTGTCGTTCTCGAAGAGCAGATCCGCGCCCGCGGAATCTTTCAGGTTCACCTGCGCCTCGAACGTCGCCGCGCCTCCGTAGCGCCGGCGCATCCCGATCTTTTCCGTCGCCGTCACGAACGCCGCGATCCACTCCGTTCCCGTATACGGACAGACCACCCCGTAAGGTTTCACCCCGCCCGCGATGCTCAACGTCGGCGTCTCCCAGGTCAGCCCCTCGTCATCCGAAACGGTGATCCACGTGTCGGCCGCGCCTCGGACGTAGAGCAGCGTGATCCGTCGCCACGAGAGGACGTAGGACCACGGGAAACTCGCGTCCCCGGTCGTCGTGACCGGCAACTCCCACGCAAACGGCGGCGAGGCCGCGTAGGACCGACGATGCCAGACGTCCCCGTTCCGGATGAACGTCTCGAAGTAGGATCCCATCCGGTGCTCGTAGTTGCGCGGGTTGAGCGCCGTCGGGCCGCCCGAGGCGATGCACGGCAGATGCGACGTCTGGCGCGTGTGGACGGCGACGGCCATCAGTCATCCGATTTCCCGCGCGTGATCATCGCCGTCGCGCCGTAGACCGACTTTTCCTGCGCGGGCCGGTTGCAGTTGGAGCAGCCCGGCCAATGGGGCGCCCAAACGGCCTTGCAGACCGGGCACTGCCAGCCCTTCGGCGTGACCGAGAAGAGTTCTGATCCCGCGATCGGAATGACCGTCCTTCCGGCCGTCGTCAGCGGGTAAATGGTGTCGCTCATGTTGCCTCGAACCTCACAATTTTGCCGGGCTTTACCGGCTCGTAATGGATGCGTCCCCGCGCGTCGGACGTGATTCCCGTCGCGAGCACGTTGTTCGCCGCGTCCAGAAGCCGAAACGTAAGCGCGGCCGGTCCCCGAGCGCCTCCCACGCAGACGACCGCCTCGACGCCGCCGCCGAGACGCTTCCGACCCCGGAGCGTCACGTTCACCGCGTTCGGGAACTGGACGCTCCCGACCCGGAGCGAGTGAAGCGGCTGAAACGAGTGGGCGTCTGCGCTCCCCGTCCAATCCGTCCCCGGCGTCGTCTCGCGGGCGTACTGCGCCGGCTCGCCGAACCTCGAGACGAACTCCGTCCCGAAACCGTCCCGGTGGAACGCGGCCCGCGCGGTGTCGTCATAGGTGACCGCGAACCCCTCCCACTTCGCCAGATCCGACCAGAACGTCTCCACCGTTCGCTGCTCTTCAGTTTCCGGAGCCGCGTGACGGGGAGCGCCGCCCACTCCCAGGTCAGACTCCATTCCCTTGTTCACGTCGTCGGGGAACGTGAGCGTCGGCGTCGCCTCCCCATCCACGCGGAGATACATGCCGCACCACTCCGCGTTGTAGCCCGAGACGGGCGAGAACGCCACGGACGCCTGATTCGGGTAACTGTCCCGCCGGGACAACTCCATCGCGTTCACCGTGAACGTTCCTGTCGCCGACGCGGAAAGAGTGAGCGTGTCCACGCGGGGCCGTCGCATCGGGAAATAGGCGCCGCTCTCCGAAATATAGGCCGTCGGGAACGAGAGGTCGATCCAATAGTCCACCGTCCCCGCCGTAACCGTCACGGTGTAGATTCTGCGCTCCGCGCGGTGACTGAATCCGAGCGCGGCGGTCCGAGCGACCGGATCCGGGTTATGAGTGTCCAGCGCTTGAAGGTCGATCCCGTCCACCTGAAGCGTCAGCGTGGCCGTGCCCGTCGCGGTCACGTTCAGGCGCAGGAACTGGTAGCTGTTCCACCACCACACGTCCTCCGGGTAAACGGTCTGCGGCTCCCCCAGATCGGAAAGATAATGCCGCCGCAGGATCTCGTAACGGTCCACCCCAAAATCGGGCTTCGAGGAATCGATGAGGTTCCGCCAGTTTTCCGCAAATGTCCGCGTGAACCGGGCGGCCGTGTTCGTGACCGTGAACACGGTCGCCCCGGCCGTCTCGCCCACGCTGCCGTTCGCCCCGGAGTTGATGATCCAGGAGGAGGGCCGTCCTCCGATCGGTCGGTCCACCTCCACGGCGGCCTGATGCGTCACGCGGACCGGCAGGTAGCTCAGCGCGCCCGTCACCACCGACGCCTGCTCCAGCACCACCGGCAGATCGGCGGAATCCCACTCGTTCGCCGCCATCCAGGCCGCGCTCATGGTGAGGATCACCTCGCCCGGCTGATTCCGCGACGGCCTCGAGTAGCTGGTGTTTATCGGCACGACGTAGGCCGTGGGCGCAAGCGGCACAGTGGCCGCGAACGGCGTCTTCTGGACCGCGTTGTGCAGTTCCACGGTTGTCAGCCAGTTGTCAAGGATCTGGGCGGTCGCGATCACGGTCCCCGCGTAGTCGCGGACCTCCGCGTCGTAGGTGACCGTCGCGCCCGGCGCGGCTGTGAATGACGCCGCGGCCGGATTTCCGGTCAGATTGAACGATCCCGCGGCGACCTCTTGCCAATCGGCGTCGGAGAGCGCCATCCCGGCCACGTCGAGCAGCGTCCCGTTGATCGTAATCACGGTGAACTTCATCACCTTCTCGCCGCCGCCGACGCCGCCCGAGGCGTCCACCACCAGGCCGCCCGCCGCCGTCACGATCAGCGTCGGTTCCCCGGCGATCAGGAACGGCGGCAGCAATACGTTTTGGCCGGCCACGGTCTCGTTGTAGACCGTGGCCGCGTCCTCATACCAGGCGTAGACGATGGCCCCACTCTCCGCGTTGTCCACCGGCGCTCCCGCCGGAATGGTCACGGCGGAAACGCCGAGCCGCGCGCCCAGCCGGTAGGGACCGAGCGTCGCCGTGAACGAGACCGGCGTGAAATAGGTCGCGGTGGGAATGGTCGCCCCGAGGACCAGGCTTTCCAGCACCGTTTCCGCGATCTCGCGCGGCTTCCGCAGAAACAGGTCCGCCCGCCAGTCGGGGAAGCCGACCGGTCCCACGTCCACCAACGTCCGCCGCAGTCGCCACGCCTCGCCGCCGGCAATCGTCCCGTGGAGGCCGAGGAACACCTGGTTTCCGCTGCCCGGAGTTCCCCCCGCGTTGATCTGCACCGTTCCCGAGAGCGTAAAGCTCTGGGCGGCGATCACCTCCACGTCCGGCGACAGTCCTGCCATTTACACCCACGCGCTCGGCCCGTCGAAGGCCGAGAAGTCGAACATGAACGCGAACATCCCCGTGGCCGCGTCCTGGATCGAGTTCAGCGCGCTCGTCTCCACGGGTAGTTTCAGGAGCAGATGATCCTGGCCGTCCCAGCCCGGCTCAGCCTCGATCTGGCGGCGGCTCTTCGGGCCGCGCCCAACGTTCGCGGTCACCACCCGTTGATACTGCCGCCGCAGAATCTCGATTCCGTCGGCCATCCGTTCTCCCTAGTCCGGCGCCCGGTAGACCTCCGCCTCATAATGCGCCATCTGCAGATGGTCGCGGGAGTAGGAGGGGTTGCATGACCGCACGAGGTGGTCGATCCCGTCCACGCGGACAAAATCCCCGTACTGCAACGGCCGCTTCCGCGTCTGAAACGTGTCCGTCGGATCGGTTATCAGCACCAGTTCCGCCTCCCACGAGGCGTGCTTCGTGGCCCGGCAGGCGATGTTATACAGCCGCCGCGCCACGAGATCGACCGCCGCCTGCCGTTTCTCCGGTGTGTCGCCCGTGGCGAGACCCGCGTCCGTCAACACGAGGGGGATGAACCGGCCCAGGTAGTCGGGATTGGTCGGCCCCGGCACGGCCAGGTCGGGCGTGTGGCCGGGCGGATTGTAGCTGCGATAGTTGATGAGCGACTGGACGACGCCGGTGTTTGCCTTGCTCGGCAACAGCGCCCCGGTCGTCGTCACGATCACCGCGTTCGCCTCGGGAGGCGAGACGTAGCTGTGAAAACTGCCTCGGCGGACCGGGCTCTTGTTCGCCCCGAACGCTTCCGACCGGAATGTGAGCGTGCGCGTCCCGGCCGGGCCGGCGGCTGGCGGCGGCTCGTCGTTCACGAACTCCCACAGCGGCGTCGCCCCGGCCGCGATCACGGGTCCCAGCCGCACGCGCCACATGCCGCGAAAGCCGCCGTTCTCGGCGTTCGCGTCCCAGATCAGATACGCGCCCAGGTAGTCGCGCAAGACCCGCTGCACGTAATCACCGATGCTCGTAAACGGAAGCGGGTAGTAGTTCTGGGAATCCTCCGTGGAGATCGGCAACCGCAGCCCGTCGGGAATCTGGCTCACGTCGATCTGGTTGTCCGGATAGCCCGCGGCGCGGATCATCTCCTTTACGGCGTCGCCGATCTTCCACGCGGGGGGCGTCCCGGCGATCCATTCCGATTGCGGCGCGGCCCGGTCGCTTGTGAAGTCGAACTGGCCGATCATCAATTGATCGGCGAGCCGCTGCCACTCCCCCACCAGTTGCACGTCGAGCCGCCGCCATCCCGGCGCGGGATACGTCTGCCCGACGTCCGGGCCGATCAGGTTTGCGTCCGCCCTCGTCACGCGGCCGTAGAAGAGCACCGACTTCAGCGTCGGGTCGCCCGCGTCATACTGGGTCTGCACCCGGCAGTTCATTCCGCCGCGCTCGCGCAACTCGTTTAACTCGTTCTTCGTGTCTTCGATCGTGAGCGAGGCCGTCTCGTGCGTGGGGTCCGCCGAGGGTCCCGTGATCGAGACCTCAGTGAGTTGCCCTCCCAGCGTGAGCCCGATCACCTTCGTCGCCTGCTGCCCCGCCCGTTCGACGTTCCAGCCGCGCAGAAAGGCCGTTCGCGTCCCGTCCACGGAGGAAAAGTTGAACCCGACATTCAGTTGGTTCTCGTCGCCGGGGAGTTGAAGGCCCGTCCCCGATCCGTGCGCGGGGAGCGGCAATCCCGTCTGTACGTCGAATACGGTCATCACAATGTCCGCGAGCACCTCGCCGTTGTCCCCGGACGCCATCCGCAGCACTTTGAATCCATCCGCGCGGGCGATCAGCGGGACGGCGTTGTCCATCCCCCACGGGATCACGAACGGCATATCCACGAGGATGCCGCCGGGCGGGTATTCGAGCCGCGCGACCTGCCAATAGGCGCGCAGGTCGCGCCGCACGTCCACTTTCACGCGCCCCTTGCCCGTCACCCAGTTCGGATTCAGGCTCGGCTGTCCCGTCACCGAGGGATTCACCGTGTAAAGCTGCACCGTGGGCGATCCTTGCGGCGCGGCCCACGGTCCGATCCCCGGCCGGGGCGCGAGGTATAACGTGGGCGTGAACAGCCGGTTCGTCTCACTTTTGAACTCGATGTATCGGCGGACGTGGGGAATGATCCGCATCGTGTGCGCGGCGTCCATCACCTGGTGGGGCGTCGTCCACTGCCATTCGTCGCGGTTGACCCATTGGCCGCCGGCGTATTCCCGGAGCGTGCAGCCGCCGTGTCCGTGAAAGGTGAGTGCGTATTCGCCATACCCCTCCGCGAAGAGCGGTCCCCCGAAGTAGAAGGTCAGGAGGTTGTCCGGCGCGTGCCGGTGCGTTCCCGCGAGGTGGAACCGCAGGAGGTACGCCTGGTCCTCCAGGTGATCCACTTTCGCCTCCATCGCGCGGTCGAGAACAATGTTCTCCGTCTCCTGCGTCGGCTTCACACGGGAGACCGTCGTGAGCGGCGCGTTCCACATCGCCCCCGCCGCCCGCCGGTAGCCAAAGAACAGGTCGTTGTTAAAGAGCGCCAGCCCCGCCGCCGCCCCGGTAGTGAGGCCCGTCAACTCCGTGGGCGTGCGGTAGAGCGGTTCTTGCACGATGTCCGGCGCCAACTCGAACTGAGAGAGCAGCATCACCGTGGAGTTGGTCTCGGTGCGCTCGTGCAGCCGGTTCAGTTGATCCTGCAGGGGTCGCTCGATCCAGTAGCCCGAGGCGAGCATCTCCACGTCGAACTGACCGACCACGCTGGTCGGATCGGGGACGATCTCGTTACCGTAACGCCGAAACGACCACGGCGGCTCGACCTGGACCACCTCGTCCAGGTCGAACGCGAAGTCGGTCGCGCGGTTTGGGGTGATCACCGCTCCCGTCGCTGCTGCCGTCCGCTCTCCTAATCCCGGCATCGATCCTCCAGGCGCCTCGCCCGGTCAAACGCCTACGCAACAAGAAACGGCGAAAGTGTTGCAGAACCGACAGCACGTCCCGCTCACAGGGAGAACGCTCCCAGTTTGATCGCGTCCGATTCCATCGCCTTGCGGAGCAGTTCGCCGCGCAGGCCCGCCGGGACCGCGCCGCGCGCGCGCTCACCGCCGCCGAAGATCGCGCGCATCTGGCCGATGGCGACGGTGTTCTGCTGGAGCGCGCTCGTGTTCTGCTGGATGGCGTTCCCCGGCCCGCCCCCGGCCTGCCCCTTGTAACCTAGAAGGCGCAGAACGAAGTCCGTAAAGACGGCCGGGCCGAGCTTCACAACCGAAAGCAGGTTGTTCAGGTCGGCCGTGAACTGCTGGATACGTCCCTCCGCTCCGGCGCCGAGAACCTGTTGCTGAAAATCGGCGATCCGGCGCGTCGCCGCGAACTGTTCCTCCGTGAGCGTTCTGAATCGCAGCAGGTCGGGCAACCCCAACCGGATCGCCAGCCGCCGAGCCTCCTCTTCGCTCGTCACGCGTCGGAGGGCCGCGGCCACTTGGAGCAGGATCTGCACGTCGTTCGTCGATCCCAGCCCACGCGGCAGGACGGTTCCGACGCCCAGTTGCGAGGCGGCCCCTCGCGCGAACCCGCCCGCCGCGATATTCGTCCGCAGTGTGGCGGCAATATCCGCGACCTGCGTCGCCGAGTTCCCCACGGCGGCGAACAACGTCGCCGCCTGCGCCGATTGACCGGTCGATCCTCCACCGAACAGGCGCAGATCCGCGAGAGCCTGAAGCGTGTCCCGGCCCGCGTCGAACGTCCGTTTCAGCAGCGTGAACGCCGCCACGGCGACCGTGATGGCCGTCCCCAGCCGGCCGAACCCGGTCGCCATCGTCCCCACGGACACCCCGCCGCCCGCTGTGCCGATCCTGGCCGCGACCAAGGCGCGATTCACGCCGGCCTGCGAGGCGCGGAGAGAGCGCAGTTCGCCGAGCATCAATAATTGCGCCCGCAGCGATTCCGACAGTAATGTGGAAACGGGATCAGCCACCGTGCTTCGCCCTCATCTCGGCCTCGTCCATCGCGTCGGCGTCCTCCGTCGCGAATTCCATCAGGTCGCCCAGCCAATCGTGAGAGAGCGGCGCCATCCGTTCCGCCGCCGTCCGCGCAAACCGCGCCCAATCTCCCGCCGTGTCGCCGCCGCGGATGAACAGGACCGCCATCTCGATCAGCATCCCCAGCCGTTCGTCGATCCGCGCGAGCAATGCATGTCGATGAAATGTGACTTCAGGATGCTCGTAGATATAGTGCAGCGCCGTCCGGACGATCACTCCGTAGGCGCTTTTCCGTTTCCCTCGGCCCGCCTCGTCGTCCGCCCGATCTCATCCACGAAGCGCAGCACGGCCCGCCAGGCATTGGGCATCGTGAGCGCCCATGCGACCAAGTGCTCCGGCTCCCAGCGACGGGACTGGCGGTTCTCGCCCGGCGGCGCCTGCATCGCCCAGACCATGCACGCCTGACCGAACAGTTCTTCGCTCACGGGGATCATCTCGCCGCCTACCAGCGGGAAGGGACCCGGCCCTATCTCATCGTTGCCTGTAATATAAAGTTCGGTCATGCGCCCGACCTGCGCGGCGCACCGACCCATGTCGATGGCGTCCGGCTTCCGAAGCGACAACTCCAGCGTCACGCCGGGCTGATCCTCGTCGGTGAAAGTCTTGTAATGCACCTCCCGCCCCGGCCGCTTCAGCTCGAAGGGATTCGGGATCCCCGTCGCTGCACGACGTTCCAGTTCCTGTTCGATCATCATGTGTAACTCGGGTTCCGACTCTGCGCCACGCCGGTCTCCACCGTCCCCGCCGGAGCGAAGTGGGCTTGCGCCGGACTTTTTCCGCGCCCTACCTCCTCGGTGAATCCGCCGTTCACGGCGTAGAACGTATACGTTTTCTCCGCTCTCGTAAACACCAGGCGGAAATAGTCCCACGTGTGAAACAGAAGCGCGAGCCCATTGAACGAATGAGCGCCGCCCGCGGACGCACGCCGCATGTTTTCCGTGAGCGTAAATGTCCCGCCGGTGGTGAGGATCACCATGTTCCGTTGCCGGGAGGTGGTCGGCGACACGTCCACCAGCTCCACCTCATGCTCGTAGTAGATGCGGTCCACTACCGTGAAAAAATCCACGGCGGACTGCCCCGCGGGCGTCGCCAGGACACCGCCGGAAAACTCCTGCGCCGTGACGGTAATCGTCGTGATGCCGCGTCCGATCAGCCATTCGGGAACCGCAATCGCCATGGTCTGTCACGTGACCGTCACGTTGCCGCTGCCGGCGAACGTGAGGGCGGGAGCCGCTTCAAATTTCTGGATCGGCAGGAATCGGGCGACGGCTGTGCTTTTTCCACGCCGCACGCTCACGGTGCATCCCCCATTCGCATAGTGCCCCGTGTGAGTCTGCGCCGCCCGCGTGAACACGACCTCGAAATGTCGCCAGTTACGAAACAAGGTGAACAGATGATTCGCGCTGGAAAGTGGACTGGTCACGGGCGGGGTATCCAGCCGCAGCACCTCCGTCAGACTGAAACCGCCGCCCTGCGCGAGCACGACCGCGTTGATTGCCTGTGAGGTCATCGGCACGATGTTCTCGGTCTCCGTCTCCAGCGTCTGTTCGATCTCATCGACGACCGTAAAGAAGTCGATCGGGCCAACCTGGGCCGGTGTGCCCGCCGGGATGGCAAGCGAACCGGCGACTAATTCCTGGGCCGTCACCTGGACGGTCGTAATGTGTCGCCCGAGCAACCATTCCGGAACGTCGATCGCCATGACAAACCTCCCCCGCCTCTCGCCCTTGCCCGCGGCCGACGGAGCTTTAGTTTCCCGTCTCCCCCGCGATCAGCGTCACGTAAAGCGCTCCCGCGAACAGCGCCTTGTTCTTCGTGAGCAGAATCGCGTTCGCCGCGTTCAACTCGCTTGTGTCCTGCCCCGTCACGCGCCATACCTGCCCCGGCGTGATTCCCGTCGCGAGCAGGGCGTCCTCCAAATCCTCTAGCCTGCCGCGGACGGTCAACTCAACGTGGGTGGAGAGGTTGATCGCCGTAACGTAGAAGATCGAGGTCTCGATCTCGTACGCCTGGTTTGTGATCCCGCTCCACTCGTTCGAGTCGCGCGCCGGGGAGAACTGGATCACGGCGAACGGCGCGGTGACGTTCTCCAGCGGGAACCGCTCGATACGCGTGACTGTCCAGACACCGCCGCCGCCGGGACCGGGCAACGTCTCCGGCCACACCGCGCCCACGGCGGCGCGCACGCCTGTCTCGAACCCGGCCCAATCAAACGCCATGAGACCTCACGCCGCGAGCGGCAGTCCTTCCGGCGGGTGAAGTTCACCGCTCGCGGTAACGACAACCTTTCCGCCGTCGCGGTCGAGTGAGTCAATGATTCTCTGTGGCTCCCCGCGCGCCACCCACCAGCGGCCGTAAGAGTTGCCCGGCGTTCCGTCCGGGCGCAGGCTTTTGTCCTGTATCCACCACGCCTCATCGACCTCCTGATCCTCCGCGAAATGGATTTTGTCCAGAGACTGGAGGATGTCCGTCTCCGACCGCCCGAGCACGCCCGGCGCGGAATAGGGGACGAGCCGCTCGAACCGGCAGGGGACGTCCGTGAAGCGCAACGAATAGCCCACCGGTTGCGGTCGTCCGTCCGCGTCGAACCCGACCACCGGCTGATACAGGTCGGCGCGATGGTTATAGGAGAGTTCCTGCCTGGGAGTGAGCGGCATCTAGAAAAGCCTCTGAAAACTGACGCCGAATTCCCATGTCGAACCGTCCGACTTGTTCACGTTGAACCGGAACCGATCAGGCGGAAGCGTGTCCACGGTCTGAATACAGTTCGCATGGACCGTGTTCGCCGCTTCGCCCGCGGGACGTTTTGCCGCGAATGGATGGATCACCAGGAAAAACGTCCCGGCGGTGGAGATGTTGACGTTTTGACTCTGCTGGCTGGGAACGCTCTGGAACGGTTCCAGCAATGTCAAAAACGGGGTGATCGTTCCCGTCCCCGCGGTTTTCACCCGAACGACGACGAACAATCCTCTCGCGCCCTCGGATCGCTCGTTGCGGCCCGTGACGGATGCGGTATAGGACGAGAGCGGGATGGAGACCGACTGTTCGTGGAGCGTCGCCACCCCGTCACCTCACACGCTTGAATGAGACGCCATAAGTCCATGCCGACGCGTCCGAATGCAACACCCCAAACCGGAATATATCCGGCGCGGGAAGAGAGATCGTCTGTTTGACGGCGGTCGCGACCGTGACGGCCGCTTCTCCGGCAGGTTGTCGGGCGACGCCGAGGGCGAGTGGATGCGCGTAGCGGCCCGTGGCGGTGATCGGCGTGGCATGGTCGAGGTTGATCTGGTAGTCGGTCCCCTCGAATATCTCGCGGCTGTAAATCCTGAACGTAAGATTTCCCGTCCCGATCGCCGAAACGTGCAGCAGGATATAGAGACCATTAGCGCCCAGGGCGCGGAAATAGGAGGTGGCCTGTTCCGTGGCCGCCCCCGGCGCCCGCGCGGCCAGAGAGAGCGCGATCACGTCCTCATAGATGCTCGCCATCAGCCCTGCGTGACCCTCCGATACATCCCCACGACGCCGCCCCTGCCGTCCACTCCCATCGCGTAACGCGACCAGTTGTCACGCAGGCTCCCCAACGGATCGGCTCCATATTGCTCCGTCACGTCTGCCTCCCGCCACATCTGGATGCCCCGCGTCCGCGATTGGGCGATGGCCGGGAAGAGCGACAGCCCCGCGAGCGTCAGAATCCCCTGCCACGCCGCCTCGGGGATCGTCGTCCCGAAACCCCACGAGCCCGTGATCACGACGCTGCCGCGTTCCGCCCACGTCGGCGGCGGCGTCCACCAGCGGTTGAACCGCACCATGTTGTAAGGCCGTCCGTCGTCCGCCGCGTTGTAGGGCAGGAGCCGGTAATCGGTTCCCGAGATCAACGCCGTTGCGCCCACGGTGAGACCCGTCACCGAGAGGAGGTCCGTTTTCAGGTCGAGATCACGCCATGAGTTCGAGGGCGGATCGAACTCGCGCGTCTGCGTGGTCGCCAGCATCCGCCGCCCCGTCATTTCCTCGAAGGTCGACTGACCCGCCGCGAGCGCCGTCTCCAGATCCAGAAGCGCCAGGAAAGCGGCGGAAAACCCCGCGTCCGAGAGATAGGCATGAAACTCGATCTCCGTGGGATACGCCGTTTTCGCCATCGCCTACCATCCCGTGGCGTGGACGCGGCAGCACGTCTTCACCCGGACGATGTTGTCGTTCGCCGCGTTCCCGGCGATTTCGGCGCCCGACGTGTTGTGGAGCACAAGCGGCACATTCTCGCAGGCCGCTTTCGCCGCGATCACGTCGATCTTCGGCTGCGCGGTCGTGGCCGTGTCCGCCGTTTGATCGATGAATCCGGTCATCTCGATAGCCTGGGAAACGATCACGCCCGTTCCGTCCACGAACCGCACCGCGAGGTTGTTCCCGGCTTCGGTGAAGCCGTTCGTGCCGCCGTAGTCGAGAATCAATTGTGCGGAAAGAAACTCCAGCAACTTCCCGGCGCCCGGAGCCCCGAAGATCGTAATGGGCGTCGCGCGAAGCGCCTTGACCTGCGCCGACGTGAGGATGATCTCCGACATCTGAATCTGGCTGCTGGCGAACACGAACGCCGTCCCCGTCCACAGGACAAAGGAGCGCACACCCGCCGGGATGACGAGCGCCGTTCCGCCTGAGTTCTTGACCGACAGTAGGAACGCGCCCGTGGTCTGGTTCTCGATCTGCCAGACAAGGCCGGCCGATTCCGCGGTGGCTGGGAAGATGACGGCGATCGACGCTGTGAGCGCGCCGGTGAAGATGAGGCAGGACCGGTCCGCCTCTCCCCTGACTGCCAGCGTCACATCCACGCCGCCGGCGACGTTCTTCGTGAAACACTCGTCGATCAGTCCACCGCGAAACGCGGAAAGGTCTGCCATCGCCTACTCCTTGGCGGACGCCGCCGCTTTTTCCGCCGCGCCCCGCCGCGTGAGCGTCGCCTGCGCGTCGGCCGCGCCGACGCTTGCCTCCGTCAGGATCGGCTGCCGGACCGTCTCCGGCGGCGGAAAAATCGCGCCGGACGGCGGCGACACGCTCTCGTCCCAATCGCCCGTGATCCAGAACGTCTCCTTCGGCTGCCACACGCCGTCGTTGCTCCACGGATGCCGCTCCAGGAACGGCTCCCCGTCGATGCCCTCCACGAGCCGATAAGTGTCCACGACCGCCGCGAAGAAGTTCTTCTGGTTCGCGTCGAGCGGCAGCTCGCGGACGATCTTCTCGTCGAAGACCAGTCCCGCCGCCCGGACCTTTTCCACGGCGCGCAGACCCGGCACGGGAAGTTCCGTCGTCCCCGTCCCCTGGATCATGCGCGTGCGGAGCCGGTCGATCTGCTGTTCCGCCGCCGCTCCCGGCGCCCGATAGCCCAGATGCGGGACCTGCACGGTGATGTTCATGGCCTCTCCTCCAGGGACAGGACCGGGGCTCATCCCCGGTCCTGTCCCATTGCCGCGACTATACTGCCGTCAATCCGGTCGACTTGGCGAACACGGTGCTCCCCATCATTTTCAGCACCTCGAACACCGTGGCGATCCAGGGATAGTTGATCGGCTGCGCGGTCGTGGGTGCGAGTTCCTGGAGCGTGTAGCCCATGATCATCTCGTCCGGGGCCAGTTGCGGCAACTCCACCTGCGGCAGCACGTCCACCTCCAGGGCAGGTGTGCCGTCCGGCAGGAAGTCGCTGCCGAAGATCAGCGTGCCCGGCGCGAGGTAGCGGCTGGGGATCAACGGCACGACCTCGCCCGTGACCGGGTGGACGTAGCCGTTGACGGTCAGTCCGAGCACGGTGCTCCCCTGCATGGTCGCCTGAACCCGGATGATGCTGCCCGCCGCTTCCGCCAGGTGGACGAACGAGGCGATCTCCTGGCCCGACGCCAACATCCAGTTTCCGCGTCCCCCAAAGTCCCAGATGCGACGCAACTGGGCGTCCACGTGGGAGAGCGTGAGCGAGCCGACCGTCACCTGCACCTGGTCCGCCGGAACGCCGTTCGCGGTGGTGATCAGATTGATCAGCCCATCAAACCCCAGCGCCGTGACGAAATCGCCCCACGGCGGCAGAAGACTCGTGCTGGAGCCGTTGACGAAGGCGTTCTCCTCGTTCAACATGAGGTTCATCAACGTGTTGCGCCGGGCCGTCCCCATCTGTGGCTGATAGGTCGCCCCCGCCGCCATGGCGAACCCGGTGATGCTGCCATAGCTGCCGAGTAGTTTGTAGGCGCTCGACTTGTTGGCGTACGTCTCCGTCTTCTCGGCCGGCGCTCCCGTCTCCGCGAAGAACGAGCGGCCGTAATAGGTCGAGGCCGTGAGCCCCGACGCCGGACCCGCCCCCATCGGACGACCCGGGACCTGCGCCGCCGTCGTGCTACCCGTCACCACGTCGCCCGCTGCCTTGCCGGTGTTGACCACCAGGTCACCGGTCACCGTGGTAATCGTCGCGGCGAGGACAACGACCGTCGCGGAGGTGATCGAGGAGACCGTCCGCAGCGAGGCCACCGTCGTGCCGCCGATCGGAACGCCAGTGGTGGCCGTCACGAACTGAAGCACGTCGCCCGGCTGCATCCCCGCCGTCGAGGCAACCGTCTGCGTGGCCGAGGCGACGCCGGTCGTCACTGTCGTCGCGAACCCGTAGCCGCCGCCGAGACTCGTCAGTTGCCGCCACGCGGCGGCGGTCCCCGAGCCGGAGACGCGCGGGATGCGGTTCCGCATCGGCGTTTCCAGCGGGACGAGGATGCGCGCGGGCGCTTCCAGGTTCTCGCGCACCGGCACGTTCGTCGAGGTGAGCGCGCGCTTCACCTCGGAGAGCGTCCCCCCGAGCTGCTTCACGATGGAGGAGAGGTCGCCGGTGAGATCGACCCGCTCCACGTCGACCCGCTGCATCCGTTCAATGAGTTCCGAGGTCTGCGCCGAGAGGAGATCACCGCGCGCGTAAACGGGAATCGAGGGGCCTAATTCATAACCTCGAGGCGGCTCCCCGAGCATAAACCCGGCCGAAGCGACGCGCCGCCCCCCGACCATCAAGTTGCCCTGCATGGGCATCAACATCTCTATACCTCCGGCCCGGCGTCAGTCCAATCGGACGCCGCGCTGATTCAACACTGCCCGAAGCGCCATCATGCGGTCGATGGCGGCGTACTGTTTCGCCTGCTCGGTCGCGGACTCCGCGTCCTTTGTCGCCTGTTTGTATTGGGCGACCAGATCGTCGGTCTCGCGGTCTTCCTCCCGACCGAGGTTCGCGAGGAACGTCCGGTCGAGGGCGTGCGGGAACCGGATCACCGGCTTGGCCGCCGGGGCGTTCTCCAGCCGTTTCACCCGCGCTTCCGCGTCGGCGAGACATTTCAGCGTCTCCTCGTTTGCCGCACGCGCTCTCACGAGTTGGGTTTCGGCCCGTTCCGCCCGGCCCATCGCCGCGGTCAACTCCTCCCCGTCCACGGGAGAGGAAACTTGTTCGAGGACGGCCGTCGCGGCGCGGTTGTCCTCGGCGGTGATCTCGACGCCGACCTCTTTCGCCGCCGCTCGGATCTTCGCTTCGATCTTGGAGAGTTCCGCCTCGGAGTATGGGACCCGGTTGTCTCCCTTGTTGATGTAACTCCACGCCGCGCGGATGCGCTTCTCGGAGAGCCTGCCGTTCTCCTTCAGCGGATAACGCGGTTTTCCGTCCTCCTGGTAGCCGGGATCGGCGTATCCCGCGTCGGCGTGGGAGCCATAGTCGCCCTCGGGCTTGTCCGCCCGCGCTAAACCCTCGCCGCCGTTCATCCGCGCGACCAGCGCCGCGAACGCGCCCGCGAACGCCGGGGACTCGCCGCGTTCCTCAGCGGCCTTCGCCATGGCCGCCATGTGGTCCGCGAACTGGCCGATGCTCTCGCGGCACAGCGTCTCCTTGTCCGCGCGGTCAGAGTCCATGATCGACCACAGCGAATCCATCAGGCTGACGTAGGCGTTGTTCACGTCGCCCATGATCGCCCGCGCGCGTTCCTGCGCCATCGCTTCCTTGAATGTCCGAGGCGTGGAAGGAGCAGGCGGCGTCGCGGCATAATATTCCTCGTCCATCGCCCGTTCCGCCGTCCCATCGGAAACTTGTTTCGGTTTCGGCGGCGCGGACGCGGGTTTCGGCTTTGGTTTCCGTGCCCCTTCCAGGTTCTCGCGCGTGGGCGTGCTCGTGGACGTCAGTGCGCGCTCTTCCCCGGTCTGAACGATCTCCACGCGGGAGAGCAAATCCTCGGGCAGCCCTGCCGCGAGCAGCGCGGCGCGGACCGCGTCCCCGCCGCCCTCATCGGTCGCGCTCTCGGAAAAAGAAGTCTCCTCCGCCGTCACGTCCGCGTCAGGAGGGAGCCCCGCGTCGGCTTCGGCAAAGGAGACAGATTCCGGCGGCGGCGAAGAGGATTCCGCCGCCGTTTCCCCCATGGCATCGGAGGAAGCAGCAACAGCAGCGTCGAGGACCTCGACCTCGACCTCCGCGTCGGGGTCATAGCCGGCGAGGCGATAGAGAAACAGCGCGTCCGGGTCCTTCGGGCGATCCACAAGCGAGTTCTCCACCCACTCGCACGTTTCCACTACATTCCCGCGCAAGACAGTCGGATTCACGCCGAGTGAAAACCCTTTGTAGACATTCCGTTCCACCTTCTTTTTCGCCGCCTCATCCACGATCTCGGCGGTCAAGCGACAGCCTTTCTCATCCCACTCTACGCGTTGGGCGGTTCCGGCGGCGACCATCTGGTGCATCTCGCGCACCGCTCCGAACCGCATGTAATCGTCCGTGGCCGCCTCCATCGCCGACCGCTTCAGGCGCAGGCCGTTCTCGCCCTTGACGACCTCGTTGACGAAGCAGTAGCCTTCGACGATGAGGACGTCGTCCTCCTCACGGCGAGAGACACGCTCGAACGGCACGAACAGGTGGATCGGTTTGACGCGCTGGGTGGGCATGAGTAGATGTCCCAGAAACGCGAAAAGGGGCCTGGATGCCGCGCCCGCTCATTGGCAGGTCGCTTCGGCGGCATTCAGGCCCCTCGCGGAGGCTCTGGCAGATATTGGGTTGTCAATCAGTCAAGAGAATGATTCAGTGTCGGGTCGGTCCCCTTCCAGGTAAGGCTTCAGGTCCACAAGGACGGGTTCGGCGTGTTTGAATGTCTTGACCTCCAGTATACGGCGTTCGGCGTCAATCCGCAAGATGAGTTTTCGGCTCACCGGATCACGCACGTCCTGAAAGCCCGTTCGCCGCGTTTGTTTGGACATCCTGCATCACCCCGGCCTGAATCCCACGATCCCGCTCTCGGTGGAAACCCAACAGGCGCACCGGGAGAGACATGGCGTCCGGTTCATCCCCGGCAGTGTCGGCCATCGGCCCGGCGGATAAGGACTGCCCTCGGCCAGTTTCGGACACGCCTCGCAGTGAGAATCGTCAACCTGCCCGAGATGCCAGACCAGCGCCTCGTCGGCCACCCAGCACATCGCCTCGTTCGCCGTGCCGTAGAGGCGACCTAGATACATTTCCGCGCGGCGCTGCACGTCCTCCACGGCGAGCGCCCCGTCTTCGCGCCGGTATCGGCCCGCGACGAGATCCTGCTCGAACGCCGCGAGGAACGACATCTCCTCCTGGACCGCGAGCCGTCCGAACCGCTCGTCGTCCGCGTCAAAGGGCGCGGTGTCCCCGCCACGCTGCCGCCCGTGATAGCCCGCCCTCGCGTGGGCGTCCGCGAGGCTCTCCAGCATGATCCCGCCCCACTCGGGGATAGACACTTTGCCGGAACCAAGCGCCCCGGTCAGGTCCGCGATCTCGCGTCGCGTCTCGCCAAGGAGCGCGCGAAATGCAGCGTCACCGGTCGGCATGTTGCGCCGCCGCAACAGAGCACGAGCCGAGGCGTACGCGCGTCAACCGTCGCCGCTCCTCCACGATGGCGGCGAGCACGGAACTCTCATCAACGAGAGACGCGTCCCAGACGATCACGCCGCCGCCGATCTCGTCGGAATAGTAGCGGACACCGCCGGCGCCGTCCACGCTCCGATAGAGCATGTAGCCGTTTGGCAGCGGGCATACCTCGACCACCGTCTGGGAGCGCTCGCTCATGACACCGCGGCCTCCTCCCGTTCCGCCGCGATCCGCCGATCCCGCCACGCGCGGGCAATCCGTTGCCGCTCGTGCTGCTCGACCGTCGTGTGGTAGACCGGTGGCATCTCCAGGAGGATCGTCGCAAAAAGCGCCCGCACGTCGGCGGGCGTACGGCAGGCGTCCAATCCGTCGCGCACGCGATTCCGCTCCTCCTCGTCAATCGCCCAGTGGCGGAAGTTGACCTGGGCCGGTTCGCCGCGATTCAGCCGCGCGACCGCCTTTTTCTCCCACAGGGAGAGGGCAGCGCGGCGCGATTCATCTGAACTCTCGAAACTGTTCGAGGAATTCGACACGTTCGAGTTGTCCGGAAATTCCGGAGAAGTCCCACCAACCGGCGGCGGCGCGGGCGGCGCGAGCGCCTGGTCGAGGGGCACGAGCGTGGCGGGGATGAACAGCATCTCGCCGCCGGGCATCGCGTCCAGTCCCTCGTCGGCCCGCGCCTCGTTCGGCGTCTTGATCCCGCTCATGACCAGCGCCGCGTTCCGGGTCGCCCGTGTTCCGGCCTCCTCCTCCTCGGCCGTCACATTGCGGCACTCCAACTCAGTATAGCCCAACCGGCGTAAAATGCGATTGTAGAGCGAGCGGCGGAACTCCAGGAGCGCGGAGACGCCGAACTCGGAGGTCGCCGCCATCGAGTTCTCCTGGCTGACCTTATACTGCTCCCCCTCGAACCCGATGCTCGCCCGATGGACGCCCATAACGGCGCACGTGCAACTCACCAACCAGTTCTTGAATTCGGCGAAGTCGTGGTCCTTGCGAGTGGCGTTTTTAATCGTGCTCGTTCCGGAGGGGACGAACTTCGGTTGCTGCCGCGCGCGGCTGTCGCCGCGCAGGAGCGAGACGAACCATTCGGCGTACTCGCGCACTTGGGCAGGCGTCCATCCGTCGGGGAGCGCGATCATGTCCGAGGGCATCGCCCCGTCCGTGAGCCACGTCCGGTCCCACTCGTCCACTTTGAGCGCCGTCAGGATGCGGGCGACGAGCCATTCCACGGGGGAGGCGAAATAGGGCGTCCACGTCCGGGCGTGGATGCCGTCGTAGAGCAGCTCTTCGCGCGTGAATCCGGCGACCTTGACGCCATAGATCCACTGCTCGTAGACATCCTCGCCGGGTCCGGGCCAGCCGTAGGCGTCCACGTGGGGGCGGATCGTTGCCGCGTCTATCGCGAGCACCTCGTAGACGCCGCCGCCGCGCGTGGGCGAGAAGTAGAGCGCCGCCGCGCCGACGACCTCCAGGTCCTCGACGACCTGTGCCTCGAAAAGGCCGCGACGCATGCCCAGCCCACCCACGCCGCCGTCTTCCTCGAACCATTCCGTGGCCGCGCGGACGCGGGCCTGCGTCTCGTCGCTCTGGTCGGCGTCGTCTTTCGGGACGATCTGGATGGGGACGTTGACCAGCTCGCGCTGGAGATGGCTGATACACGCACGCAAGATGTCGAAACTCTCCGCGAGCGACCGGAGCATGTCCACCGTGACGGGACTCTCCGGCTTGCGGTAGGGCGCCTGGGGGACCATGTAGCGGAACGGCTGGTCGCGTGCATAGATCGGATACGGCGACGCGGCGAGGTTTCCCGTCGGCGGAATGGGCATCATCCCGTCGCCGTTCGCGCGCAGCACGTCCGAGAGTTCGGCGACCCGGACGCGCGTCTCCCGGATCTCGGCGTGCGCCTCGGCCACCGCGCGCGACGCCGCCTCGCCCGCCACGCGGCTCACCAGCGCCTCCACGTCGATCTGTTCCCGCTGCCAGGGAAATCTCATCGCGGCGGCCACTCCCATCCCAACTCCACCGCCGGATCGGCGCGACAAGGGACATTCTGCACGAACCGATATTCCGGGCCAAAGAGCGCGATGTCCAGCGCCGAAGCTGGATCGAGCGGGGAGCGCACCCCTACCACGATGCCGGGCAGGAGCGCCACATCCGTTATGACATGCACGATCCGACCGATGGCCGGCGCGGCCCATGGCGCTTTGTACGGCAATGGATTCCCCTCGATTATCGACGCCATCCCGCCTCCTAGAAGCTCTTCCGCACGGCGTCGCGAAGCCAAACCGATTGGATCGCCGCGAAGGCCGCCGCGACCGCCTGCGCCGTGGAAAGTTCCCCGGTGAGATAGCCCGCCGCGGCGGCGACGAGCGCCAAAACGCCCGTCCACGTCGTCTTCGACCGCCAAAAGTCATGAGCCAGTCCCATCTGTCTCCTCATCGGCTTTTCAGCCAGTCCATCAGGCCCGCGTCCTGCCACCACCCGCCGGGGTGGGCCACGCCCCAGTCCGCGAGCGCGAGCGCCATCACCGTGTCGTCATGTAGTCCCGGCGGCGCACCCGTGCGGATGTTCCGCGACGGCGAGAGCGAGTATTGGTAGGCCAGCAACTCGTTCGTTTGCGTCTCCTGGTCGAGCAGCCGGACGCCGCCGCTCTCGATCCCCATCGCCAACGCGTCGATCAGGCGCTCTTTGCTCTCGTTAGTGAACCGAAACCCCTCGACCTTCAGGCCGCGTGCCCGCAGCGCCTCGAAGATCGGATCGCCCACGCCGGTGGAATCGAGCATGATCATCGCGCCGTTGTAACGCGCCGAGACCGCGACGATCCGCTCGATCTGCCGCTCCCAGGAAATCTGGTTGAACCGCTCCAGATAAACCTGCCTGTGGCTCAGGTCCATCACCGAGAGCACCGTGAAGTCGGCGACCCGGGCGAGGTCCACGCCCAGGAAATAGCGTCGGCCCGCGACCGGATCCTCGTTCGCGGTGCGGCCCCGGTCCACGGCGGCGCGAACGCCGATAAACACCGAACCTTCGTCGCCGACAAATTCCGCCAGGATCTCCTGTCGGAACACCCGCTCGGGCAGCGTTCGGAATAGGGACTCGATCTCGGACCACGGAACGTTCGGGTTCTCCAGCGGATGAGGGGCGCGCAGAAGTCCCTGTTCCGTCACCCGCGCCCCGAGCGTCGGCGCGTTCCAGAACACGGCGTCCGGATCATCCGCCGCCGCCACGCACTCGCGCCAGTACCAGTTGCGCCCTTTGGGGGTACCAAGCGTCCACGATTCGCCGCCGGTGTCGAGGAGCATCGGCCGAAGCACCTCGTGCCACGCCGCCTCGGGCACGTCGGCCGCCTCGTCGATCACTACCCCGTCGGCCGTCCATCCGCGGGCGTTGTCCGGATCGTCGAGTGATCGGAACCGGATCACGCCGCCGCCGGGAAACGTCACGAGCATTTCCGCCTTGAGGAACGTCGCCACACCCAAGGCCGCACGCCGGGTCTCGTCCCAGGCGATCCGCACCTGGTCATAGGTCGGCGCGCCCCACAGCCACTGCTGCGCGCGCGCGGCCCCTTGGATGGCCACGCTCATCCCCAGTGTCGTCTTCCGCCACCGTCTCCCCGCGCTAATCCGGTTGTGGCGTCTCCTCCCTCGGATCACCTTCTGCTGCCCCGGATGGGGATACGGCAGCACGATCTCCCGTCTCGTCCGGTTCGGTTCCGCGACCGCGCCAGTCGTTTTCATAGCGCAGCACGATCTCTCCCCGGTTCTCGTTTCGGTTGTCCGTCTTCACCGGGGCGTCCAGCCCGATCATTTGCGACCGGCGCTTCTTGATTTCCCGGCGCTCGCTGATCCATTCCCGGTCCTTCGTCTGCGCGAATTGCATCGCGCAGTCGCGTTCCATCTGTTCCAGTTCCGCCAGATCTCGCTCGATCAGTTCCTCTCGCTCGGCCTTATACTGCTCCTTAATCGCCTTGATGTCTGTCGAGATGCATTTCTGGGTGACGCCCACCTGGCGTGCAATCTCCTCCTGCGTGAACCGCATCAGGTAGAGTGATCCGACTTTGCGCCGCCGCTCCGCGATTTCCAGTTGTTTCGGACCCGAAACCATCTATACCACCCATACTATACCGCGTCGAGCCGCCGCACGCTCTTGCCCGTCGCCTGCTCGAAACGCGCGAGGCAGGTGTCCGCGTGATGCGGCTCGATCTCGCAACCAAATGCCCGAACACCTACCATCTCGGCGGCGATGATCGCTGTGCCTGAACCGAGAAACGGGTCGTAGAGCGCCTGCCCGGCGGCCAGATGGTTCTTGATCGCCGCCTCAAAAAGCGCCACCGGTTTCTGCGTCGGGTAGGCGAGCAAGCAATCCGCGTAACCGATCTCGTCGAGCAGCCGCGACAGCGCGCGCCCCTGCAAATCTGGGTGGCGTCGCCAGTTCGCCGGGTTCGGCTGAAGTTCCGACGCACGCACCCGCCGCAGTTCCACAATACAGTCCCGAAACGCTTTCGCCATTCTAGGCCCCTTGCGAAGAGACTTCCATCCACCGGTCGCGCGCCTTCACGTAGCGCAACCGGACCGTGTCCAGCAACCCCAGCACGCGCGTGGCCGCGCCCAGTTTCAGCTTCGTGGCCGCGGCGGTCGTGAACGTCACCGTGTTCGTGTCGTCGTCGCCGATGAACTCCACCTCCATCCCGTCCGTCCACGCCGCGCTGTTCGTGAGCGTCGTCTGCGCCACATTCAGGGTGATCGCCCCGCCCGAGCCGGAGATATAAAACACGCCCGCGAGCGTCGGATCGAACTGCGTGTTCGCGACCACGGCAGCGTTCACAGGCGCGATCTGCATCCGCCGCGCCGTCAGCATCGGCGGCCGGAGGTGCTCCTCCATCGCCGGGCCGAGCGGCTCGTGACCCAACGTGAGGACCGGTCCCGCGAACAGGGCGTTGCCCCCGTCTCCGTTGGAGAACAAGTTGAGCCGGAACGAAATCCCCGTCGCTGCCGGTCCAATCCGGAGGATGGCGGAAACGTAATGCCATGCGCCGTCAAACAGCGTCCGGTCGAGTTGCGTCGAATCGTTAACGTCGGAGAGCGCCTGGAGCGAGCCGCTCCATGTCGCGTTCGGCGCCTTGATCCAACATGAGAGCGTCACGCACCGGTCCCGCAGATCGTTCGTGAACGCCGGGACGAGCGCCGCGGTCGCCGTGCAGGTCGCCCCGGTAGTCGCCGCCGCGTAGGCCAGCCCGAACGGCGCGCCCGTCGTCTGCACGGCCATGTTGGAAAACGTCCATCCCGTCGCGTTCGCGGAGTTCGCGAACCCCAGGTTCGCGATGAGGTTCTGCCCCACCTCTTCCAGGGGATAGGTCGTGGACTGCGGACGCCCGGAGTTCACGACGCCCGCGAGTCCCCGGTTGAATTGCTGATAGATTTGGGCGCGCGCCGGGACGGCGAGCGTCACGTCCTCCGTCCACCACGTCCCAAGAAGCGTCACGCCCGTGACCGTCGTGTCCACGTCAAATACCGATCCGTCCGCGCCTCGGAGTTCCCGAAATCCATCCACGGTCAGGGCGCGGGTATTCCGCGCACGGATGCGGTTGGCGTTCTGGACCCGCGCCATGCGGCATGAGAGGGCTCCCGCGTTCGGACTGGCGGCGAGATCGAGATCAAAGGCGCCCGCCCCCGTATTCTCCCAGTAGATCCCGGAGAGGTTCAGGCCCTGCGCGCCGCGCGCCCGGACGCCCGCCGAGGACAACCCCTCGATGGTCGTGTCGTGGATCGACGCCATCTGCACCTCCACGAGATCGACGCCGAACGCGCCGCCGGAGATTTCCGCACCCTGGATTGTCAGGCCGTGAGAGGGGCCGTTCGCTCCGCTGTAGGCGTTGGTCGTCCCATCCGCCAACTGACCATCTGAATCCCGGTAATAGGCGGTGGCGTCCACGCCGGTGGCGCAGCCGTAGACATAACTGTCGAGTATGTTGAGATCCCACGAATTGACCGCCCGGATTCCGTTCGCGAAATGGGTTCCGCCGGAAGTGCCGATCCTCAGACTATGGACGCGGTTCCGATAGCCGCGATCGAATACGAGCCCATTGCATCCGGAGTGGGCGGAGGGATTGTCGATCCGCAGGTTAGAAACGAGGCAATAGCTCGCGCGGGTCTCCCCGCCGACGCCGTCGCTCGAATAATAGGTCAGCACATCCACGTTCGCCGCGCCCGCGCGGAGCACGGTTCCCACCCCCTGGCCCGTGATGTTGACGCGTTTGTCGGCGACGACCAATCCGTGCTTCGGGGTGGAGACCGCGCCCCGCACCTGATTCCAGGCGTATTGCGCGGCGGCGTCGATGGTGTAGACGCGCGCCCCGAGGATCACCGTCCCGCCGTCCGGGCAGGCGTCGATCGCCTGTTGGACCGTGGGGTAGCTGTCGGCGTAGATTTCGCCCGTCGTCAACGATCCGAACGAGACCGTGTCCCGCATCCCGACGTCGCGGGCGTAGACCTGATGCACCCGGCCCATCTGCGCCGTGAATCCCGTGCCGCCCGCCGCGACCGTGACCGTGGTCCCACCGTCGGAGGAGGAAAGACCCGTCAGGTCCACGATCCATTCCATTCCCGGCGCGGCCGGAAAATTGATCAGAGGCGCGCCGGAGACGACGCCGGTGAGCGCGATCTGCCGGAACCGCGCCTCGTCGTTCGAGATCGTGACGACCCCGCCGGCCTGGCCGTTGATGCTCCGCGAGTAGTAGCCGCGGCCGTTGATCAGGCCCCGAAAGATCGAGAGGTCCGCCATGCTACTCCCCCGGAGACGACCGGATGCACCACATCAACAGGATCACCCCGACCGTCAACCCCATGAGAATCGCTCCGAGCGCCGCCGCGTCCGCCATTTCATCGTCACTCCTCCCAGCGCGCCGGCGTCGGCCCCAGGATCCATTTCCGCCGACCGACCTTGACGCGCGTCTCCGGGATCTCCGTTGTCTCTCCCGGCGGTAGGTCCTGCAACTCGTCCAGAACCGAGATGATCTTCATGGCCACCGCCAATTTGGAGAGCCACTTCATCCGATCCCGACCTGTAGGACTGCCGGATATTTCGCCAGGAAGGACAGCCCCTCGCGCAGACCGATCTGAATGGCGTCCTGCACGGGCAACTCCTGGTTGGGCCACCCTTGCCGCCGTCCGAGAAACACGACACACCGGAGATTGTAGGGCGAGCCCGCGAACGCGACGCCCATCTCGTTCCAATCCCCGTCGATCACCGCGCTCGTCGCGGGATCGTGCAGCAGAGCGTCCACCATCTCCAGCGGCTGGATGGTCCCCTCGGCCCAGACGACGGCCGCCGCCTGTCCCGTGTAATACTGAGCGCGGGCGCGGGCAAGCGCGTCTCCCGGCGGCATGGGCAAATGTCCCTGCCAGCAATCGCAGTCCTCCTGCGCCGCCCGCATCAGGTTGTTCGACGGCGTGAGCGCCGCCAGGTTCCGCCGCGCCGACAGTCTTCCCTGATTCACGAGCTTCCGGACCGTCTCCATCAAGTCGAACGTAAGACTTTCGACGCCTTCCTGCGGATGAGCGACGCCGTCCTGCCATCGATACCCCACGATGTTAGCCATGTTTCTCCTTCACGCGCGCCTATCCCACCCACGTCGATCGACGCGACGGTTCCCCGGCGACGTGGGTGAAACCCCGATAGCGACCCAGGCCGATCACCAGATGCCGAAATTCCTGGAGAATCTTCCGGACATGCACCGGAGACCGTTCCCGCAAACTGAAGTCGACCGCTTTGCCGAGACCCGTGGGCATGCCGTCACCTTGCCGCGAATATGTAGCGCGTGACGGTCTGGATGACGATGGACAGGATGGTCAACCCCGTTACAAACATCCATAGCCGGCCCTCCAAGTTGCTCTTGGTCCTCTCCAGCACCTCCAGACGCAACGCGAGAGACTGAAGGCGCGCGTCGAGCACGTCCCGCGAGACGACCGACTCCAGCCGAGTCACGATCGTCGTCAACCGCGCCTCGATGCCGATGATCCGCGCGTCGAGCATATCGCGCGTGACAAACTCGCCCCGTTCCGCGAGGATCTGCGCCCGCATCTGGTTCATTTCCACGAGGCGGGTTTCTAAGGCGACGCGAGCCTCGTCAGATTTTTTGGTCGCCTGCTCGATCTCACGATACTGCGCCCGCTCGTGCGTCTGTAGCCGCTCCTCCACGCTCCGGAGGCGAGATTCCAGGTGTTCCTTGAGACTAACGTCTCGCGACTTGGGATCATCCATTTCCAGCGCCGCGGACGCCCATGCTCCGCTCATCAACCAAAAACGCCGGAAACGCGGAATCGCTTCCGGTTTCCGGCGTTGAGTTTTTCTCCTGGCCGGGGCTATTCGGTTCTCGCGGCTATGACAACCTCTGTTTCGGTCGTCCGGATTTCGTGGATCATCCCGCCCCTGACGACGACTTCGACGCGGCCATAGGCGCGCTCACGCCACAGCGCCTCCAGCCGCGCCGCCACTTTCATGACCGCCGCCTCGTGCGCCTCACGACCCTTTTCGCCGCGGGGGGAGGGTATTCCTTCTCGTCCATCGTTGACGCGCGTAGCCACAAGAGGAGGTTCGACGCGGAATGGATGGATTTCCTGTTTGACGAGATCTCGGAAACCTGCTATCCTGGTATGTAAGACAAATGCGTCGAAACCCCTCGCCTCCCCAACGATCACTGACGGTGCGTTTACCCGCGGCGCTCTTTGAGCAGGTCGCCGCGTTGGCCGACCGCCGGCTCCATTCCGTGTCGGCGGAAGTGCGGGCGGCCGTGCAGGCGCATTTGCGCCAGGAATGGAGCCGGCGGCTGCTCGCGGAGATAGACCGGAACGCCTCCGAAAAAGGGCGTGATTGGGGTTGAGCGAACGCGGGCAGCCTGCTACAACCGATTCACCGCCGCCAAGGTACGCCCCTACCAGGCGAAGCGGCCGGTCAAGCCGATCACCGCGAAGACCTATCACGTCAACCTCGCCGCCCTGTTCCAGTTCCTGATCGCCGAGGGGATTCTGGTGACATCCCCGATGGCAAACCTTCGGCCCCCGGTCGCTCGCCCCGACCAGATCCAACCGTTCACCGAAGACCAGCAGCGCGCGCTGCGCGCCGCTGCCCGCAAGACCTCCTACCCCCTGCGCGACGAGGTGATCGTGCTGTTCCTGCTCGACACCGGCTGCCGCGCCTCCGAACTGTGCGGACTGCGCCGAGGCGACGTGAACCTCTCCGAACGCTGCTGCGTCGTCCACGGCAAGGGCAACAAGCACCGGAAACTGTTCTTCGGGCGGGAGACGCTCCGAGCGCTCTGGGCCTATCTGCGAAAAGAGGTCCGAGAGCCGGAGGACCCGCTCTTTCTGTCTGAGCGCGGGATGGGCGAGGGGAGACAACTCTCGCGGTCGGGACTCCTCCAACTGATCCATCGGATCGGCGACATCGCCGGGATTCAGGTTAGGCGCTGCTCGCCGCATACGTTCCGGCACACCTTCGCCGTCTCGTTCCTCCGCGCCGGCGGGGACGTCTTCACGCTCAAGGAGTTGCTGGGCCACACGGCGCTCGCCATGGTCAACCGTTACGTGGCCCTGGCCGACGCCGATCTGGAGGCGCAGCACCGCCAGTTCTCCCCGGTGGACCGGCTCAAAAAATAACCGGGAAAGTGTTGCTATATTGTTGACATTTGGATAACAATATGTTAACATATTGTTAGAGAACAGTCCGACGCCATTCCGCCGACAGGCGGCGGGAAAGCGCCGAGGACGAGGAGACAGTCATGGCTGACGCTACGATCAACGCCCCGCGCGGACAATACGCCGCGACAGTGCGCCGCCTCCAGGCGGTCGGGCTCATGCCCGACGCGCACCGGCGGCTGTGGATCCAGGAGAAACCGACGGAGGATGCACAGTCTGTCCTCAACGATCTGTGTCGGCAGGGCGTCCTGACATTTGAGTCCCGGCTCCACCGACCGTTGCCGCGAGCCGGGCGCCATCGTTTGACGCCGGAGACACTCCTCTCCCGGCTACCTGAGCACATCCTGCGACGCGCGCTCGACGCCGGGTCCTACTATCCGCACAGAATCGGACCCTACCCCATCTTCCGCGACGACGCCCAGCGCGAGTTGCTGCGGCGCGGCCTTCTCTCGGAGGGCGCCACCCTGACCGGAGGCGACTTGCAGCACGTGCTCGATCAGGTAGGCCCGGCGGGAGAGCAGGCCCAGGCCGACGAGGCGCGCTATTTCGCCGTGTGGGATGACGCCCCCAGTTCGACGAGGCGCAATGTGGCGCGGATCGACACCATTGACGTGGCGCCTGGTTACACGGCCGCGTTGGTGACGCGCCACGTCGTCACATTTTATCAGCGGTCCCTGCGCTCCAGCCAGGTCGAGTGCGTGCTCGTGGTCCGCGACGCCACGAGCGGAGAGCGACATCTGCTGCGGGTGCCCCCCAAATTCGGAAGCTACCGGAGCAAAACGCGCACGCGGCTGCTGGAGAGCGGCGGACCCCGCGCCCTGATTCACGCCGCCATCGCGTGGACGTTTGACCAGAGGCCGGAGGAGTATCACCCCGACGTCGCCGCATAAGGCCGGCAAAGCCACAAGCGCCGCCCCGGACTGGGGCGGCGCGAGGAGAAAACCCATGAAACAGATCCGCCAGGGCGACGTGCTGCTCATCGAGCGCCCAACACCCCGCGATGTTCGTCGCGTGCCGGACGCCGCGGGCCTCCGCGTGCCGGGTGAGCGGACGGGACATGCCCACGTTCTGCCCGCCGACGTGTATGAGGACGCCGCAGGACGCCGCCTCCTGTATCTCCCCGAGGAGGGCGCCCTGTCCCACGAGGAGCACGAGACGCTGCCCATACCCGCCGGATGGTGGGAGCCGGTGCTACAACGCGAGTTCATTCCACGGGCGGGCGTCGCCGCGCGATGGGAGTATGACTGATGAGAGACAACGCCTCCCGCGTTCTAGGGACCCGGCTGCCGCCGGGTCTCGCCGAACAGGTGGACGCCCGCGTGGATACGGGCGGCTACTATTCCTCGCCCGCCGCCGTCCTGCGCGGCAGCCTGGAGCGCTATTTCGAGGCGCTCTATCGCGCCCGACGGACCTTGCGCGACCGGTTCAGCGGTGACGAGCAGGCGCTCATCGCCGACGTCTGCAACGCGACATTGTTTGCCGACGCCTCCGCCCCGCCGGAACTGTGGCAGGAGATCGAGGACGCCGTGCGTCACGAGGGAGTCGCCGAAAAGTGGGGGGTGGACGGGGCCGATCTCATCGCGCGCCTGCGCGACCTGACCTACACGGAATCCTGCGCGCTCGTGGATGCGGTGGAACGATTCTGGCTTAACCATCGACGCGATGAACAGCCCGATCCGCGACGATTGCTGGAGGAACCGGCGCGCGATCGGCGGGAAGATCCGAAGGCCACCCGCGACTAAACTCTCCCCCACGGAACGGAAACACCTGATTCTCACGCCGACGCGCTCATCGGCATGATCACCACCCGTGCGTCGTCCCGGCCCTCCACCCGCAGCGTCGTCGCCGCGCCCGGGTCGCTCAGATCCAGCCGCGCCCGTTCGCCGTCGAGCGCGGCCAACGTCTCACGCAGGAAACGGCCGTTTAAGATGATCTCCCCGCCTATCGCGTTGCCCGCGACCTCGACCTCGATCTCCTCGCGCGCCTCCCCGATCACCCCCGACACGGCCCGGAGGACCAGGCGGCCCTCCTCCACGGCGAGGTGGACGCGGTTGCTGTTTTCGCGCGCCACCACCATCACCCGGTCCACCGCCCCGCCGAATCCCGCGAGGGACAGAATCCAGGTCGTCGGCAACTCTTTGGGGATGATCCGCTCGTAGCGCGGGAACTGCCCCGCGATGAGGCGGGAGACGAGCGTCGTCTCGCCAATCCGAAACAGCGCCTGATTCTGGTCCCAGCGCGCCTGAATCTCCCTCTGTCCCTGATCGGCCGACAGCCGGAACAGTTCCGCCGCCACGCGGTCCGGGACCAGCGCCGCGCTCTCCTCGTCGACTCCCTCGCAGAGTAGATCGCACATCGCCAGCCGGTGCGTGTCCGTCGCCACGAGCCGCAGTTTTCCCGGCCCCACCTCGAATTTGACGGCGGTGATCGTCGGTCGCGTCTCGTCGTCGCTCACGGCCGTTCGGACGATCTTAAGCGCGCGATGAAGCGCGTCCGCGGGGAGCGTGAACGAGACCGCGCCCCCCACCTCCGGCGCGGCAGGAAACTCTTCCGACGGCAGTCCCATCACACGGTAGCGCGAACTGCCGCCGACGACCTCGACCCCATTCTGCTCCCCGAGCGCGAACGTCACGTGATCGCCCGCGATCCCCGCGACGATCTCCCCAAGCAGCCGCCCCGGCAGGCAGGCCGCTCCCGGCGTCGTCACCGTCGCCGACAGGCGGCACTCCATCGCCAGTTCGAGATCATTGGCCGCGAGGCGCATCGTCTCCCCGTCCGCCTCGATCAACACGTTGTGCAGGATCGGCAGCGGGCTCGACGTGGAGACCGCCCGCGACACGCGCCGCAACGCCGCGTTCAGTTGCGCCCGTTCGCATGAGCATGCCAACCCGACCGGTTTTCGCTTCGCCATTGTCGCCCCCGCCTCCCGGTTCGCGAGAGAGCCGGAAAAGATTCCTGCCAGATTCCCTACATCCTTGGTCAACTGCTATAAATGAGGTTGACATATAACCCCGGTTATGTTATACTATCCATGGACAAACAAAAACGCCCCCGGCCGCTAGGAACGACCGAGGGCGGGTGAACCCTGGCGAGGTTCAGTTTACCGGGTCCAGTTTACCAGATGGAGAGCGCAAATGGCAAGCACACGGACGACGACGATGACGCGGGACGAGGAATTGAGCGCGATGCAGCGGGAGCGGATCGCCCGCGCCGTCGAGGAAGGCGAGAAGTTCGCCTTCGTCCTGGACACGTCCGGCCGGTTTTTCCACTGCCTCAACCCGGAAAGCGGACAGTTCCACCAGGTGAGCGCGCGAGGCTGCTCCTGCCGCGACTGGCAATATCGCTGCGGACCGCGCGGACTGATGTGCAAGCACATGACGGCTCTCGTGCTGAAAGAGAAGAAATGAGACAGTCGCCCGGACCATGGACGACCGACGGCGGGCACACTAACTGCTTTGGTGTGTCCGCCGTCGCCGCCCAACGTATCCACATACCCCTCACGGAAGACGAGAGCGACTAATGGACCACACCATGGACACCCTCACCCTCGAAACCGTCCTCTCGTGGCGGCCCTGCATCGACGCCGACGCCATCCTGCGGATCACCGGCGGACGCGAAGAACTCACGCCGCTGGAGATCGCCGACCTCGACGCGCGGCCCGAGGATCTGCTCTGGGTGTTGCTGCGCCCGGAGATCATTCCGCTTCCCGACCTGCGCGATCTCGCCATCCAGTTCGCGAAGCGCGCGCTTACGCGTGAACGGAACGCGGGACGAGAGCCTCACCTGAACAGTTGGCGCGCGCTGGAAGTGGCGCGCGCCTATGGCGAGGGCGCCGCCACCGAGCAGGAGCTCCTCGCCGCCGCCTCCGCCGCCGCCTACGCCGCCTCCGCCGACGCCGCCGCCTCCGCCGACGCCGCCTTCGCCGCCTCCGCCGCCTCCGCCGCCGACGCCGCCGCCTCCGCCGCCGCCTCCGCCGCCGCCTACGCCGCCTCCGCCGACGCCGCCGCCTCCGCCGACGCCGCCTTCGCCGCCTCCGCCGCCTCCGCCGCCGACGCCGCCGCCTACGCCGCCTCCGCCGCCGCCTCCGCCGCCGACGCCGCCGCCTCCGCCGCCGCCTCCGCCGCCGCCTACGCCGCCTCCGCCGACGCCGCCGCCTCCGCCTCCGCCGCCTTCGCCGCCTCCGCCGCCTCCGCCGCCGACGCCGCCGCCTCCGCCGCCGCCTCCGCCGCCGCCTCCGCCGCCGCCTCCGCCGCCGCCGCCTACGCCAGCTACAAAAATGCCCGGGTCGCCGAGCGCCGATGGCAATTGGAACAGACCCGCCTGGCGCTGCAACGCCAACGGGAGACTCAATGAGACACACACCCGGACCGTGGACGACCGACGACGGGCACAGCGACTGTTTCGGCGTGTTCGCCAGCGACGACAACGCCGTCTGCTACCTATCGGAGCACGCCGAGCACGGCAACGGACTGCGTGGCCCAGAAACCGACCTCGCCAACGCGCGCCTGATCGCCGCCGCGCCCGAACTGGCCGCGGTGCTGCGCGCACTTGTACGCCAGACGGCCGGGGCACAGGGCATCGACTCGCCCCGCGCGCCCGACCCCGCGCTGCTGCATGCCGCCGTTACCCTACTCGCCCAGATCGACGGGACGGAGGGCACCCCGATGGAACGCGAACACAGGCTGGGAGAAGAATACACGTACGACGACTTCGTGGCGGAAACGGACGACATTCGCCTCGCACAAGCGCGCGAGGCCGGACGAGACCGGCGCTGGCAGCGCATCGAGCACGTCGCGGCTATGCTGCTGCCCGTGTTGGTGCGGATAGGTCCCAGCGCCCTTGACGGGGTTCCCTTCGCCCTCAACGGCGCCGTGGCTCTGATCGACGAGATCGACCGCCTCCGGAAAGGAGACACGTTGTGATCCTCGAAGTCCAGTCGCTCGAATGCATTCCGCCGCCGGCCGACACGCCCGATCCCGACGAGGTGCGCGGTAAGTGCCCGATGTGCGGCGATCCGGTAGTGAGCCGCTGCTTCTACGTCACCGGGAAGGGTTACATCTGCCTCTGGCTCTGCTGGAGTTCGCTCCGGAAACGGGGCTGCGATTACCGAAGGGTTTTGTGAGATTCTCCACCGGGGCATTGCCGTCTGATGCCCCGGTGAAAAAAGTATTGCTACATTAAGCCCATTTATGATATAATCCCGAACGTTGGACAAGCCCTTGAAACATGAAAAACGAGAGGAGCGGTTCGCCTGTGGAAACGAGCAGTGAGTGGCTCACCATCTCCGAGGCGGCGGCCCTCGTAGGATGCACGCGGCCCAACATCCACGCCAGGATCAAGTCGAAATCGTTCCAGGCGCATGTGGTACAGGTGGGCGAAGCGAACTTCCAGTGGAGGATTTATCGGCCGTCGTTTGAAAAATGGATGGAAGAGCGGGTCGAAAATGCCCGTAGAGGGAAAAAGAGACCGAGCAATGAAACCCCGGGTCGGCAGCGTCTCGTCGCCGCGCACGCTTGCTCGGATTGGGAAAGAACGAGTTGAAGATCGCCCTATTCTTCGTGCGGCACGGATATGCGGACGGCGTCAGCCTACCGGCCACGCAGCGGCATCGACTGGCGATGGCGCTAAAGGTGCCTCCTCAATCGGTTTATCCGCTATTGAGCACCCTGGTGAAATCCGGACTGCTGCTGGAAACGACGATGACCTCCGGAGAATCAGGCTACAGCCTGAATGGCTCATGGTCTCCATGGTGGGTTTCCGCATAACGCAGAGAGGACCCGATCCCACACCCTGACCGTACCCGGAACGCCACCATGTCCATCATCCACATTTCCCAGGAGCCGCCCCCGCCGCTCCCCGAACCGCGTCCCGGTCCGTGGGCCTGCCCGCCCACGGGACACGTCGTCACGGTGTGCGCCCATGACGGAACACACCGCTCCGGCCAGGTCGTCGGGGCGGACGGCGACGGGGTGCTGCTGCGGTTGTCGGAGGACCTGATGACCTTCTTCCTCTGGGACGAGATCATGGCGATCCTGTGGGACCGGGAGCGGAATCCGCGACGATGAAGAGGACGCGCGGCGACATCCGGAGCGGGGCGCGCGCCGCGCGGATCGCGGCGGGGATTTCCACCCGACAGGCGGCGCGCTTCGGCGGCGTGACGCCGAAGTACCTCACGGCGCTAGAGCGCGGGGAGAAGACGGTCCGCCTCGCCCTGGCGATCAAGCTGGCGCGCCTCTACGAGGCGAAGATCGACGTCTTCCTGCCGCCGTACTCGAGCGTTCACTCTCTTGAGAGCGGCGGGTCCGTAAACCGTGCTCAGACACGGGGGCAGGGGCCGGGGAGAGGGCACGCTTCCCGGCCCCGTGGTGGCGCGAAGGAGCGATAGTCCGGCATGATCGACGCGGCGATGATTCCGAGGGAGTTGGTCCTCTCTCCACACTGGGTGTGCTGGAAACTGGAGGTCCGACCCGGGGAGTCGAAGCCGACCAAACCGCCGTATAATTGCCGGACGGGCGGGTATGCGCGGCATGATCGGCCGAGCACGTGGGTGACGTTCGAGGAGGCGCTGGCCTATGTCGCCGCGCATCCCCAGATGGACGGGATCGGCTACGTGTTCGCGGCCGACGATCCGTTCCTCGGCATCGATCTCGACGCCTGCATTGACGAGACCGGGACGATCAAGCCGTGGGCGGCGGACATCGTGGACGTGCTCGCCTCGTACACGGAACTGAGCCCGTCGGGGCGCGGGCTGCACCTGATCGTCGAGGCGACGTGGCCCACGGACGCGGGGCATCGACGCCGCATCCAGGGAGACGCCGATGCCGAGGCGAAGGTCGAGGTTTTTGACCGGCTCAGGTATTTTACGATCACGGGACGGCGGTGGCCGGGGACGCCGGGCCACGTCGCGGCGAGACAGACGCGGGTTGATGAGTTGGCCCGGAGCATGCCCGCGCCAACCCCGGCGTCGGCAGCGACCGCGCCGGGCAATATCCCGCTCGCGTTGGACGACCGCGAATTGCTCGACCGGATGTTCGGGAGCCGCCACGGCGCGCAGATTCAGAACCTGTGGGCGGGCGACACGAGCGCCCACGGCGGGGACGCCAGCGCGGCCGATCAGGCGCTGTGCAATCACCTGGCGTTTTGGACGGACAACGACGCCCCGCGGATGGACCGGCTGTTTCGGCAGTCCGGCCTGGTCCGGGCGAAGTGGGAGAGTCGGGAGGACTATCGGTCACTCACCATCGGCAAGGCCATCGCGGCCACGCCCGAGGGGTATCGGCCCGGGTCGGGCCTCGAACGTCCGCCGATGCCGGGCGACCCGGACGCGCCGCCGCCCGCGCGGCTGGAACCGGAGCCGGAGCCGGCCACTGAAGAGAGCACTTCTTCCTCCGTGGAGAGCGAGCCGCCGGCGCGGCAGGTGTGGATCGCCGTCCGGGAACGGGAAGAGCGGGAGCGACTCGCCGCGCGGATCGACGCGATCTCGCGCAACGGGCTGGGACCGGAGATCGTGCTGCCCGAAACGGCGACGGCGGAGGAGTTGCTGGCCCGGACGCTGCCCGACGTCCGTTGGATCGTGCCGGAAATTCTCCCGGAAGGGTTCGGGTGCCTCTTCGGGCGCACGAAGACGCGGAAGTCGTGGCTGGCGCTCGCCATCGCGCTGGCGGTGGCGAAAGGGGGTCGCGTGTTGGGATCGATTCCAGTGGAGCAGCGGGGTGTTCTTTATTTGTCGATGGAGGACACGGAACGCCGGCTACAGAGCCGACTGCGCGTGCTCCTCGGCGATTCAGAAGCCCCGGCCACTTTCCACTACCGCACCCAATGGCCCCGGTTCGGCTCCCGCGGTCAAGGCGACCGGATACTCCGCGAATGGCAGCTCCTCCACCCCGACGTCGGCCTCATCATCCTCGATACCTACGCCAAGATTCGCGCCCCACAGACCCCGGGCGGCTCAGCCTACGATCAGGACTATGAGGCCGCCGCGTTGGTCAAGACGCTGGCCGATCTCCTCGGGATCACGATCCTTGTCCTGCATCACCAGAGCAAAATGGCCCGCGAGGATTGGGTAGACAGCCTGAACGCCTCCACGGGATTGGCCGCGGCGGCGGACACGCTCCTGCTCCTCGACGGGAAGCGCGACGAGGCGTCGGCCACCCTGCGGATCACGGGGCGCGACGTGGAGACGGCGGACATGCACCTGGAGTGGAACCACCAGGCCGCCATCTGGACGCTGGAGGGGAAGGCGGAGGATTACGAGCGGAACCGGGACCGGACCGCGGTCTACGCCGTCATCGCCCGCGTCAACGGGCCGGTCAAGGTCCCGCAACTCGCACAGGAGTTGGGGCGGTCTCGAAGCAGCGTTTATCAACTCGTGAGCCGCCTTGTAAATCAGGGTGATTTGCTCGATCTAGGCAGCGGGTTTTACTCCAAACCGCCTTTTTCCTAGATCGTGTAGGAGGCGATTAGGAACAAATGGGGTTCAGTATAATCGAGACGAGAACGATAAAAGACGAATCCCGTGGACTCGTTGGACTCGTGGATTCTTGGACTCCGTGCCTATTCGCTCGGTTCCTCGCTTGGACTCTTTGGACTCGTAAGTACACTAACGAATGTCGTACAGGCACGAGTCCACGGAAAGACCGATTTATCTCTCTCGTCTCGATTAGACACATATCATCGTCGCGAAGAGAGAAGGCCGGAGTCCAAGAATCCATCAGTCCACGGAAAATGCGATTTGTTCCTCCCGTCTCGATTAGACCGGAGTCCAAGAATCCATCAGTCCACGGAAAATGCGATTTGTTCCTCCCGTCTCGATTAGACCG
>Ga0334722_10000500_pt1 | contig 57481 bp, 82 predicted proteins | sample C3_bottom_MG_FD_207210 | JGI IMG/M metagenome (GOLD analysis project Ga0334722, IMG submission 207210) | Sediment microbial communities from Yellowstone Lake, YNP, Wyoming, USA - C3_bottom | ecosystem: Environmental > Aquatic > Freshwater > Lake > Sediment | place: USA: Wyoming | collected... | reverse complement strand
TATCTAATACCTTCTTGCTTCGCCCAGTCAGTTAGTTTCATTAAAATGAGCATAGACGATAATAAAAATTATTTCAAGAGTATGGACAAGTTAGCTGTTGCCAAGCCCATCGGCGTTCCCATCGACAAAAGGATAAATAGTAATTCTCAACGTTGTTCCGGCTGTCGCCATCCGTTGGAGTGTTTGATTGGAAATTCCATTGTTGAAAGCCCAGGGCTCAGTTCCGCAATCATAACCGATATTAAATTCTCGAAGATCGCAAGTCTTCCAAAGAAGTTGAAGAGACTCGGAAAGTGATTCAATCACATTCAGCATGGCTTTGATGTTGGATTCTGGAATTTGATATTGTCCATCGGTTTCAAAATTAGCATGCCAATTACCATCAGAGCCTAGAATAACAGAAGCGTAAGAAGGAAACACTTTGTGAGTCTGAAAAGCTTTTACTAGAGGAGCCAGATCTTCGGCGCTAGTAACATCCAGATCAGTATTGCGATAACTAATGGTCATAATTTTAGTTTCCAATCAGAATTCCTATTTCCCCTAGTAATAAAGATAAGTCACCGAATCAGAATAACTGAAATAATCGATATTATAATAGATGGTTCGAGTCGGATACACGACACCCAAATTATCCACCGCCCAAATTTGAATATATGATGGGATAAATCCTAAAGAAATAATGACACTCCCACCTGGAACTAAAGTTATAATTGGTTGCCCATAACCGTAAGGTGAGGTAGTAAGATAGGGCATCAAAATTGAGGATGTCTGGTTTTCTAGAATGATGGTAAATGGCTTATAATAACTGGGGCCAACAGTGACGACGATGCCATCATCATGGCTAGGTCCGCAAGAATTAGAAAATAAGATCAAAGTTATCAAGATGGTGAAGAAGAATTTTTTAATCATAATCAATTTCTCCGAGGTAGGCGTCAGCTTCATCAATCAATTCATCATCGAAAAATAAGCTGACTTGCACGTCGTGTTCTCCGTGTCGTCGAACTTTGATCCGGAGATGATCCTTTAATGCCTGAAATAATTGGGTTTTAAATGATAATACTTCGGAATTTTCTTTAGAGTCCATATTTATTGCTTCCACCAATCCGGATCATCGGGATCAAACTTAGGGGAGTTACTATCTGATGTCTCAGAACTCTCGTCTCGATGCAAAGGTGGGGCCATGGCGGTATATTGACTGGTATATTGACTGAATTGCCTAGTTTGTTTCAGCAAGGTGTATTGCCAAACAATAAAAAGAATCTCTAAGAGAAAAAATCCCAGGGTCGCTAAAATGAAAGAAATGAGGGCAAGGGCGATTAGAAGTTGCATTTATTTACTCAGCGGGTTTCCATTTATCGCCATAAATGATTGCCATTAGATCACTGAACACCCCAACTGCGGTCCATTGATCATTATAATTAAACAAAATATGTTTACGATTACCATAAATGTTATCCATATCATGGGTGAATTTGATAGAAGTATGAGGAAGGTTCAGAGTTCCGATTTCTTCTAAGTCAAATTCTTCTGAAATTTCAGTTTTATCGGGCACTGAATCATTCATGATGGAAGTCCAATAATGTTGATTAGCAAAATCTAGGTTCATGTGTTTCCTTAATCCTCTTGTTAAATTCAACAACCAAAAATTATTCGAGCAAGTTGATGCGCAATCATAACCCGTTCAGTAGGGTCTTTGGAGCGGCCAAGCCGATTGTAAAGATCTGAGAAATGTGCTTGTGCCATCTCCTCTGTTGATTTATTTTGAATCTCTACACTAGGGGATTCCTTACTTTCGTTTGGTTGATCTTTTTCTTGTATTATTTCTTGTAATCTCAATGCATGACCATAGGCTACTTCCAGAGAGTTTTGCATCTCGTGGGCTCGTTCCCAAGCTTTTGCGCTTCCACCCGGTTTAAGGGCTTTTTCTTGAATTTCGGAACGTTCCATTTCGATTCGGTTCAATAAACGTATTATATTGGCAATGTGAAAATGAGGGACTCTTTCACCATTAGCCGGGTCAAATCCTGTTAAGTCATTATAAACTCGGATCATTGGATCTCGGTTCCCTTTGGATCATCTTTAGGGGCCCAAGAAGTACTTAGTATCCAGCGATAAATGTCAACTCTAGCTGAGGAAGGAGTCGTAGTATATTCCAAAGGATTAATTAGTAAATGACTACTATCAGAAGCTACAATTTCTTGTTTCTCTACCCATTCGTTGCAACATGAATATTGGAGGTTGGTAATAAAACCAGTTAACTCTAATTTTTCCTTAAGACGTTGCAGCATTTCCCATTCAGGTGTCGGAGTTCGTGGTCGGAAGAACCACCAGTGTTTTCCGTTTTTCTCGGAGAAAGATCGAAGAGTGTGTACTTCGCAGCTATAATTTCCAGCGTCGATTGCCGCTTGAATTTTTGTTGGTAATTCAGCTAAAGAATCAGCTAAAGAATCCAAAAATTTTTGCTTAACGGATATTTCCTTTTCTCGAATTACTTGCGCTGTTTGAGACCGAAGTTTTTGAGGATTGTCGTAAGGCGGATAGATGTCCATGAGTTTCCTTGCTCCTATCAAATTCGTATCTGTGACTATGAACCATTAGTAGTGCGCCTCCCGCATCGTTCGTTCCTCGGACGAATGGAAGGCGTGGCATCGACACGGACCATTTTCGACATCGCATATTACGCCCCCGTTGGAGAGATGATTCCGATGTTCCATCGGCTCCTTGCAGATGCTGCAAGGAGGATATGGAGGCAAGCTATCTGGATTGCTGTCGTAGATGTGTCGCTTCATGTTTGGTAGGGACTCACCTGCTATTTCAAATAAACTTGCTTGTAGCTCTTTGCCAGATTTATCATAGACACGAATTTGATATCGGCCACCACCATATTTGAGGCCCGTATCCTCAATAATATCAGGGATGGAAGTAGGAAGTTGGATATCCATCAAATATCCGTCTTCTGGTTGCCAACGGAAAACTTTAACCAAGGCTGCTTTAGTCTCAGTTGAATCAGATTTTGAGATTAATTCTATTACTTGTTCTGGTTCGTGGGTTTCCGTCCCAATCAAGAATCCTTCAGTTTTCTTTGATTCTTTATTTTTCTCAATCCCTAATTCCCAAACTTCCTTTTCAACGCGACTATCATGAAGAGCATCGAGGGCATAGCCAGCAATAACTTTGCGTAACTGTTTAATCTCTTTCCGAGTTAATTTGAGATTATGAGGAGCCAAAAGATTTTTTATCTCTTTAATGGAATCAGTGATATGTAGTTTAGTCATAACTTCCTATCTGAAATTATTCTTTGATGGGCGCACCACACCGACAACCTCGATTCATCAACATCTTTAACTCACATCGACAGGAAGTGGCTAGCTCTAACTGCTTAAAATTCCAAAAAAAGTCGCCACCTTCTCGATAGCTGGCAAAGTTAGTCTTGAGTGGCGGATAGAGGAAGTGAGGTCCTCCAGAACCAAAAGAAACGATTTGCATTGGGGAAAGAAAAAACCGCAATAATTCTGACTCTTTGGCAAAAGTTTGACTGACTAATTGCCGAGCTTCCGGAGTCAGGCGAACCCAATCTCCGATTTGATAGGAATGGTCCATTAAGAGATTTTAACTGAGTTGGGGTGGATGTCAAGGAAGGTGTCATCTCGATACGGATTCTGGACCGGAATACTCTCAATAATGCTATAATAAAATCATGTTCTACCTCCGAAGACGGAATCCCCTGAACCAAGATGAAATTTTAGAGGCGTTTAATCGAGGTTTTCGCGCCGCTATCAAAATAAGGCTTGGAATGCCTGGATTAAATATTCGCCAAGCCTGGGACCCTAATTTCGCGGGACAGCGTTTATTTGAAATTCTTGCTGATCCCGTTATTGTCGAAGCCTTATGGCGGACGATGCAAGCCCAGCCGAAAAAAAAGCAGACGACAGGTTATGCTTACACTATTGCTAAAAATTTAGCAGTTGACGCCTTTCGAAGTTTCGGAGCCACGGCCCGAAAACGTGCTCGAAGAATGTTGAGGAAAATACGAAAGCATCGATTAATGCGGGCCGAACATCTTTGGTTGCAACAATTTGAATCGGCGAAAGAAGAATTTGAGCATCTCCCAATCCATCATCTGACGGAAACTAAACAAAATTGGATGGCAACGGTCCGAATGATGTTATTCGAAGGTCTTCCTCAAACCAAGGTAATGCAACGATTCAAAATTACTGATAATTTAGTCCAGCAATGGAAATTCCGGGGTGTTAATCATCTTAAGTCATTACCGATGATTTCCGATAATTTAAAAAGAGTTCTGGATATCAGTACTCGACTAACTAAGCTTGGAAGTGAGGAGTGGCCGAAACTTCCATCCTGGATGTATGAAGAATATTTCTTTGTTCATCATCATTAGATCAAATCATGTTAGAGTCCTATTAATGCCTTGAATTTAATATCCTGCAAACCACTGATTCCGAAAAGTAAATAACGACGCTATTTGCTACAATCTGTCTATGAATCAGGAACAACTTCAAAAGTTCTATGAATTTTGTCTCCTAGAGCCCGTGCATTATCCCAAATTTCTTCAAGCTTGGGAAGAACAACGTCCCAAATATCGTTATTTAGCTGCTTACTATCAGAATGAAATGCTTATTCCGACTTCTGGATGGCTGATGCTTTCGATGATATCTTATCCAGAATCGGAAGAGTCGGATCGACCTTCTTTACTTTCCGAATCACCTTACTGGCTCTTAGATCAATGGTTTCGTTTTCTTCTAGATTATGAAAATAATCTGATTATCAATCAAATTGAAAATAATCAATGGTTTTTAATTGCTATTAGTCCCCGAACTTCTTCCTATGAAACAATTTTTTGCACTGGAACATTTTTGGAGACTTCAGATAGTAGTATTTTTACTAATACGTCTAGTTTTCTTGGCTCTCAATTGGGAGATATTTACAACTATGATGCAAATCCAGGCATCAAGCAATTAGTTCCCGTCCGAAAAGTCAATAATACTTATCAATTAATAACGGGAGAAGATATCGATATTGTTTCTGAGATTACGGGCCCTGACGGACATAACAAAAATGTTTATTTAGCACCTTTGGGGAGAGTTCCCGATCCCAGTAGCGCTTTAGAAATTGATTTGCTTAAGGTTTCATAAATGGTCATGGTCAGCTTGATCTCATTTAAGATGATGCCGATTTGTGGATAGCGATCATAACTTCCTGGAAGCGATCGACGAAGGCTCTTCCTCCGTTCTTTTTAAGACAATTGATGCGAGTCGAGCCAATAACTCCTAAGATAAAAATACTTCCTACCAGGCACGGTAAAAATGCAATTTTTTGGACAGAGATTTCCATGTATTAAATAATACCATGTTGTGGATTAGATTTTTCGAAACAAAAATAAGCTACTGATGGCTGAGTGTTTTCTTTTATCAAAGAGGTAAATCAATTCTTAGATGTAGGAATTACCAACGACTATTATTAAAATTTTATATAATTAATTACATTCGAACAAATGAATAAAATGTCTAAAAATATTATGCTCCTGGAAACTTTGGTTCTGGCGCCTTGGATGATTTGGCATGGGGTCCGAATGTCATGGCCGACTTGGGCTAGAGGGCTGATGATAACCTCAGGATTAGTGATGGCTGGCTATGGGCTTCGAGACTTGTCAATGCCTTCTCAACTAGATACCATCTAACAGCTAATGTCCAAAACCAACATGTTCACAGCTATATACAAGGACCTTGTGGGCACACTGGTGTGACTTCGGAACAAATTATAGCCGATACTTTGGCATTGTTTTCGGTTCTTCCAGACTAATTAATATGATTTGTTTCAGATCGAAAACTTTATAATCTTTGTACTCATGATCCCAAATTTGAAAAGCGTCTAATTTATTCCCCATTTCTTTAGCCCACTTTAGCAAATGTTCCAGATTCAGCTTAAAAGCTTTAGCCTGTCGGGGAGTTAATTGAAGCAATGCCTTAATAATGGCAGGGTCTCCAACATTCCGGTAAAATTTGGATGCATTTTGAGTTTCATACCAAGCATCAAAAGCTGCCTCCGTTTTGGGAAGCTCGGTCGCCCAAAAGGCTTTGATAACTTCAATATTACGAACTACCTCATGAAGAACTTCTCCACCCCATCCAGCCCATCGTCGCGCGACTTCTTTGGGAGCAAAGGAGATCGACGAATATTTTTCTATCGCAATGCGATGACGAGCTTCATGCTCCATGAAGTCCCGCGCCCATCGTGGAAATTTATTTCGAGTCGTCCAAGGGATCCTACAGACTTGATAAGAATCTTTCAAAATTTGAGAGAGTGGGGGTAATCGAAATCCTTTAGTTAATATCTCTTTAGCGAGTTCCACGGTGGTTCCATGATAGCCAATAATAGCATCGTGCTCTTGGAGAAGGTGATGAAGCTTTTCTAATTCTGATTCTGGAAGAACTTGATGACAGAAATAGCAGGTTTCCATGATTAGATTATAATAAATTTACTTGGATGGGTGGAGGATGCAATCTGATTTGTGTGGATCGAGCACCGAGGAATTAGAAATTAAAACAGCCACAAATGTGGCTGTTTTTATGAAAAAGAGAACGATTGATTTATTTCAAAAGAGGCAACACTTCATCCCGCCAAGTATCAGCGACTTTTTTGGCTCGGATTAAGTATTCCACCATACTATTATCTTCGAAATAATCGCGATCATTGGCCCCCACACACGCACTGAGGGCAGCCGCTAGATTGTTTCGTCCATCATCAGTATTGTTCTTAAGTTCAGCCTTTTCAACTAAGGCGTCAATGGCGGCCCCGGTAGATCCATCACTATCAGCACCCCATTTACTGACATACTTGGAAAGAAGTTTGGGAGAAGGTTTATCATGTTTGAGGATTTCTCGAAGACTCGGTTTGACGAAAACGGCATAAGCTTCTCCAACCGCGCAATGGAGTTTTCGAGATTCCTTGGCTTCTAGAGCTTCACAACAGAGCTTGGTAAATTGGATCTCATTTTTATTTTCAGAATAAATTTGATCCGCGAACCAAATGGCATTCTTTTTATTGAAAATTAGGGTGTCTTTAATTTGGGGTTTATTAATCATGCATTTCATGCCCCTACTCTAGTATCATTTTTACCAAAAACAAGAGCGTCTCAAATAAAAGGAGTTAAATCGAGCCTGGAATACTGTCGCCGCACGACAGAAGAAGTATGCTATACTTTGTTAATGGTCAAAACTGACTATGCTAAATTGTTTTTTAAAAGTCTTTCCTTTTGGAGTAAACTTCCATTCGATGAAAAAGAATGGCCCAGAAATATTTTCACTGCTATCATTTTGGGGGAAGCTTTAAATTTTTGCTTAGTTAGTGCGGGCATTCGTTCCTGTGTTTTGATTGATTATGAAATTTGGGGAGAAGGCGGAATATTTAATATAGCATATGATGATCATTATGACAAACTAGTCGAAAAACATAGAAAAATTGCACCTTCACATTTGAGTTTTACGTCAATGGAACAGGGAATACTAATCTGCAATGACCGAATCCGAGATCCTAAGTTAAATCTAAAAATTACTACAGAAAAAGATTACGGAATTGCTTTAGATTATGCCTGTGCTGGAGAACTAGGGCAAGAAAAAAACATTTACATGGTTGAAATTTTTGGGATCAGCAAATGGGATGATGAGGTTCCAATTATAACTCAAGCTTGTCGAGAATATCTCTCTAAAATAGATGAATTTGATAGACAGGTTAAAAAAATAGCATTATTTGTTAAAAAATATCGTCTCCCTTTTGATGATATCGGTCTTAAAATAATATGATATCATTACTTTAAATTCAACTCAAAGGCTAATTCCTGACTCCCCATTTGGGCAAACTTATTATCAAAATGTCCTAATTTTTGGAGCCAGTTGAAAGTTCGAAGGACATGGCTTCTCGCACTAATGCTCTTATATTCTACTGCTATCTCTTCTCCGTAATAGTCGATATTAGTTGCTAAGTGCGGTTTGGGGCTCCATTTCTCGAAGGGAATCAGCCTCATAGTATCCTCCATTAAAGCGGCTATCTCTGCCGCTACAAACTTTTCTCCGAAATATTTTTCGTAACAGACGGCTAAGACTAAAGCTCGGCTTTCCCATAAATTAGCGATGGAAACTGTTTCATTTGATTAAATTCTACAAAATTTTGATCTAAATTCTCGTCCATTATTATACAGAATCAAAATAAGAAAGATGTTAATTAGATTCTAAGCAACTCTTAGGTTCTGAATTGTTAATTAGATTTTCTTCAGTGGTGTACTTTGAACATTTAGGTTTGGGTTCTGTCCATTAATATGTCCACACATCGAGCATCGAAACTGGTAATCTTTCGCACCCAACTTTCCGACTTCTCGATAGAAAATTCTCTGGTGTCCGCAATCCATTTGAGCTAGGACATTTTCGATAATGTTTTTGGCATAACAAGTATCTTCGAAGGAAATTTCCATAGATCCAGTATAATCTTAAGAGGATGATTGTAAAGATTTTATGAGACACGGCTTTTTAGGAGAATTGATTGTTGTTGGAGCTTCCGTCGTCATCATTGGAGGTTTGCTGAAAGTTTTGGGAGATACGACGGGTCTCAGTAAGACGACACCTTGGCCGGTGTGGCTTTTGTTAACTGGTGGATTAGTTCATCTAGCTTGGGAGTTTTCCGGGGGGAATCAATATTACTGTGAAACTTTGTGGCCTGCTACTAAAGTAAAATAACATCAAGATAAGAAATAAAACCAAATTGCAAAGAGGGCAATAATTTCCAATAGATAATAATTTGTTTAGATGTCGGTTTAAAACTCATTTTTATTTCTCTGGTTGCCAAACATTGTCCATGATTTCTTGAGCTAATCGGCCATCTTCGTATCGTTGAGAATCGCAAGGATGGGGCAAACATCGAGCCATTTCCATCCTTTCGGTTTCTAAGGCTTCGTTTAAGATTTTATGTATTATATTTTTAGCTTCTTGTTCCGTCATTTTAATCTCCTTGGCACCGAGTCCACGCTAGGGCGTCACGGGCTCTCGTCCTTCGACACATTACCAGAACCACAAGCACAAATCATCGATGGCATGACGCGGATCTTCTCTTTAAGCTTTTCTTTTTCTTGGACTAGTTTGACGCATAGGGCTAGGAGCGTATCCTGGCATATTACCTTAGAACTTAGGCGTTTGCGAACCAATTTCTCGACATCGATGTTGTTCACTAGATTTTCCTTTGCATACAAGATAGCTTTTATTAAAGTTTTTTCAAATCATAACCAATATCTAAACACCAATGATATCTATATCTTCTTTTCATCATCATTAAATTGAGAACAACAGACTTTGGAACAAAAATGGAACAAATATAAGCATTCCTGTTGACTGCCATCCCACTGCCCTAAGATGGTTGGGACTTCTAAAACAAATTTGTCCTGTTCAATATTGTGATTACAAAGATAACAGCGATGCGGAGGATCGGGGAAATGAATTGCATTCATAATCCTAAAGCTTCTTTTTCCTTTTGAGAGAGTTTGGATAACGCTTTTTCTTTGAGATTTTTAATTTCTTCCGCCATTCGTTCTGAAGCTTTTCTTCGTTCATCCGCCTTCTTGTGATACTTCCACCAAGTCTCCACTGATTTAGGGACGATTGGGAGGTCGCAAGTTTCCAGACTTCGACATAGATTACATAGCATCTCTGTCAATTCATCAATTTTTTTCTTATATTGCTGTAATTCCCAAGTGGGAGGATTAGGACCGCAATCAAGACAAGGCATATTTTCTCCTTCTGGAAGGATACTTGATCTAGGATTATTGTCAAGATTCGAGCTCAAAAATTGCTATTCTCTTTTAATCTTTATTTTGTTAGTATTAAAAAATGAGTAATGTTAATCCTTTAGGTCTAGATAAAACTAGCGGACAACAAAAATTTCTAACGGCTGCGGATACTTTACAAGTTTCTGACCCGGCTCAAATTTCTTCTCCGGGGAGTGGCGTGAATAGTGAAAAATTTGGAAAAGACGCAGTAGCTTCTGGAACTGCTGCAACTGCAGTTGGTGAAGCCGCCAGTGCAACTTCGAGCAGTACAACTGCGATGGGAAAAGGCGCCATTGCGAGCGGAACTTCTAGCACAGCAATGGGTGTTGGTGCCAGTGCAGGAGCCATTAATACTATAGCGATTGGCGCCACTGCATCAGCTGCTGCCAGTGGTGCATCTAGTTTAGGTAACGAAACTTCGATAGTCTCTGGAGCGACTAATGGAACCGCTGTTGGTTTTCAAGCCAATCTCGGATCTACTTGCACCCATTCAGTCGCAGTTGGAGATAATGCCTTTTTAAATAGTTCTGCGAAATCTATTGCGATTGGTTGGGGAGCAGGTGATACGGGCAGTACCGGGATCTTAGGGGCAGAGAATAATATTGCGATTGGTGATGGTGCCTACGTCACCGGAAAGAATGAATGTATTGCTGTTGGCACCCTCGCAGGTGCCGGAAATACTCAATTTGAGCATGATGATATTGCTATTGGGAATAGTGCGACTATCTTTGGTATTCGTAATGTTGGTATTGGATTTGGGCCAAATATTGGCGGAGGGACTGGCCTCAGTGCTTCCCATGATACTGTTCTTCTTGGAGCCGCGACGGGAGATTGGGGAGGTTCTTTCAGGCAGTCAAATGCATTAATCGGAGGCTCAACGGCTTTTCCGATCACCGATGTCTGGTTCGGATCTGGACAAAATAGCGGTGGCTCGGCCCCAACTACTTGGTCACTTCGTGGCAGTGAAAATTGGGGTTCGGTCAGCAATAAGAATGGCGGTCAACTCAATATCGTTGCCGGTCGTGGGTACGATAGTGGAACTGGTAGTGACATCCATCTTCAGACTTCTAATGTCGCTGGTGCCGGTGCGATTGGAGCTTCTAATGATGTTGGTATTTTTGATCATTTAGGAAATGCGAGAATTGGTCTGGCGACGACAACATCAACTTCGACTGACGGGTTTATTTATATCCCAGCGGCTGCGGGACCTCCAACTGGAGTTCCTTCTACTTTCTCCGGCTTTGTTCCAATGTGGTATGATACCACTAACAATAAATTATATATTTATAATGGTGGCTGGAAGACGACAACGGTCTTTGCCTAAAAAATTTGGGTCATTGACAACAGTGATAGAACTACTAGTTTACTATAGTGACTCTTGATATAATACTATCATGTTCTTCTATCCTCGACCTGTGAGACGCAACATTAGGCGAAGACGCAATCCAGATACTCGCCTTCAACAATTGCGCCGAAAAATATTAGAGACCTATGATCCGGCGATCATGTATCAATATTGCTCGGAGGTTCTGAGAACGATTGACAAAATAACAGGAGTGGCGACGGTCGGGGATAAAATTTGGATTCTATCTCAGAGCCAACCCCATCATGAAGACTGGACTTTAGATCCAGATTATTTAGTTCTTCGATCGATCTCACCTCGTTCTGTACTTGAGGGATTAATTTTGCCTTCGGATCCCCATGGTAGAACCTATCGCAGGTATGTGTATCATCGGGCTTTCGCGACTCAATCGATGGCTTACGAAACGGCGGCTCATTTGATTATGACGCAGGTGGATTTTTCTACTAGCGCTGGGAGCCAACGTCAATTTCGGAGACTTTGGAGACAAGATGATTTCGAAGGAATTATCAGACTTTGGAATTCGGTTCCCAGCCGTGGAATCTTTGAAATTCAAGAATATAGCTTAGAATAAATCTAGACAGCGAACTAAGTGTCCTTGTCATTTAAAATTTATGATACAATTTCCTTATGGACGAGGATCTCCGAAATTTAGAACGGTTAGTGGAGGCTGGTGATACGACGGCAATGTTGCGCCTATATCATGCTAAGCGGCGAAGTGGAGATGTAGTTGGAGCCGCCGTTCTTGGATTTCAGCGCGCGATACTCCTCAATCTAGCTCCTGCGAGTCTCATTGACCTCTTAGCTCGTTTGCGTTTTGCTCCGGCAATTGCTGTGATGAAAGAACAGAAAAAACGGATTCAAAACGAAATTACTTCAAAACTTCTCAATGAGCTGGGGCAGGTGACAACTGTCAAATTAACCTCCTTAGTTCTGAGTTATGGCCTCCAAGACATCTTAACTCAACTAAACCATCCGATTCCGGATGGTTTAGTAGCAGATCTCCAAAAAGCTTTGGATCAACTTTGGCAGTGGCAGCCAGGACAAAAACTTGATCTTAAAATTAGAAAAGATCTTCAACAGTGGATGCATCAAATTGAAGAACAATATGCTTTAAAATTTAACCGGGATTTCGGTCCCCCAGAATATGCGGATTCTAGACGCCGAGATGTCCTCCAAGCTGGCATTAATGATGTTCTCCAATTGGCTAGTATCTTAGAGGGTTGCTATATGGCTTATGGAGGCCGATTAACCAACCGAACTGCCATAGGTTATGCCCGCGAAGCTAAGACTATTATTGATAAGCTATTTTACAATTACGATTGGGAAAGCGGGGGCCGAAGAATATCTGCACTTTCGGTTGCACTTGAGGTAGAGTTTCCACGCTTAGGCGCAGCTATTGGTTCTGAACTAATTGATGCCTTATTAATAACTAAAGATGAGCTAATTCAGCGGGTTCCGACTTTGAAAAAAGAATCCGCGGATTATTATAAACAAGAGATTACTGGACGACGCTTCACAGTGGTCTCCTTGCCTAAACCTTATTTGACAGTGAATTTTCCAGAAATTGGTGACAAACCTTATGAATTTACCGACGTGATAATCTGGACTCCCGATGAGGAGGAAGCACGGAAACGGGCTGGGGTCATTGCCGCGCATTTTGGAATCAAGATTGGGAAACAGCGGCTCTCTACTCATCACTATCTTTCAAACGCCAAAGAGTTATTAGCAATGGGCTTAGAAGAAAATAGGGTGACTCAAGAAGGTTTCCGACCCCGAGCCACTAAAAGACTTATCAAAGAGGCAGAAGCTATTCTACTGTGTCGGGCTATTTTTCGGGGTGGAAAGCCAGAATATTTACCTGAGGGCATAGATACCTCGGAGGGTGATCGAGCTTTGTCTTCGATGCAGCGAACTCAGGCGACCCGTGATGCTCGAAACTTTGTTAAAGAGCTAAAACAAGTTCAAGCTTCTATTATCGAACCGATCCGAACTCATGATGTTTCTTCGATGGCCATTAATATCAGTCATGCGATTGGAATCAGTTTTCGACTCCAAGTTAAAAACTATGATCGTAGAGTTTTGGAAGCTTTGGCTCAAAAGTATCATGGAGAATTCCGGGCCCACATCGATCGTGGTAGTTTTGAAATATAATCACATCAAATAGGGGTTTTGAAAATATTCCAAGAATTTTGGAGGATATTTCCAAGTCCCACCTTTGGGAACGCCCCCGATGTTCTCTAGTTCTTTGAGCAATCGGAGAGTAAGCAGGGACCCATCGATTCTCGGCTCTTCGGAGTCGAATCAAATTTTTTTGTATCTGAGCGCAATCGGGACATAAGCCACTTTCTCGAAAGATTAAAACTATCCCACAAGCCGCACATCGTTTGGATTTGGGGCGGATTCCCTTTGGATATCTAAATCTAATTCCGGCTTTTCGACAAATGAGATTGACCGTCGATGACGCTAACTTGATTTGAAATTCTTTGTTGATGATTCCAATAATTTGTTTGGGTTCAATCCCTTGCTGTCCTAATTCAATAATTCGAGATCGGAGAATGGACCGGATCACACTGTGTTTTTTGTGTCGAAAGATCTGAGCTTTTCGGCAGATTAAACTAATTGTCGGTTGGGCCACTCGAATTCTAAATTCTTTTTTGATAGTTTTAGCGATGAGGGCTTGAGGTAAACCTTGTTGGCATAGTTCAATAATTCGAGATTTGATCCGACTGGTAATTTTCATCTGACTGTAATCTAATTATAATATAATTTCATCATGGCTCTAGGACATTTTGAAGGCGAAGCCGCTATCGCTAGATACTTTTCTGGTCTCAGTTTTCAAGCTCCAAGATTAGTGTTTCGGGATTATTCCCCACCTAATGATCGCTGTCCTCGCGGCTACTTTCAACCTAAAAACCATCGTTATTGCCGAAGTTGTCCCGGAGGAACTATCTGGAGTCCGGAAGGATGCGTGGCAATGGTTTGGAGTGGACTTTAAATAATTAGTACGTTTTAAGTCGGAATGGAATCTATTATTCTACTAAGCGTTACAGCTATTTTTAAAAAATCTTTGATTTTATAGATCAAATCTATTAAGATGAAAGATAAGAAAGGTGAATTTTATGTCAAGGTTTTTTATTGGTGATTTGGTTGTTGTTAATGGTGCCTACTTACAATCCGTTTTGGCGGCAGCTCTTTCCGCGGCCAATCGGCGATCTCTGATTACGCTAGGGAATCTAGCTAATAAGAATGATGTTTGTGAAGTAGCGGCGGAGGGAGTCGTTGATTCCGGGCCTTTTATTAGACTAGTCCCTCAAAATACTAGTTCCACCGAATATAATGATGGAAGGGGAGAAAGCGTCGTTTTAGATACAGTCCCTCAAATCAATAATGTTTTGAGTTTGGCCAGTCGGGCTCAGAGTGTTAATGTCAGCGCCAATGCGATCTTAGAAACCCCGCCACGTTGGATCGCTTCTGCGAATCCGGATAATATTACGACAGTTCAGGCGAACACTGCACCTCTCGATAGTGATATCTTTTTGGAGTTACCACTAGCTGCTTCTTGTCCTCTATATCGTTATAATATTGTCAAAACTGACACTCTGGGTAATTTCGTTTATGTTACTGCTCTTGATAGTTTCAATGGAGTGACCGGCCCGGTTAGTTTCGGAACCGCAGTGGCTCATGGTTACTATACGGTTCAATCTCTCTTTAATGGCATGACTTGGGGTTGGCGTCAAGTTAGCGGTCTCCTAGTAAGTCAGTTTATTATTATCCCCTAATCTATAATCTACGATCTAATGGGATTGTTATGAGGACGGTCAGCGAGTTCGATGCTCCTTCGCGATTCGTCCTCATCAACGAGAGTGGCTTGCTAAAATTAAATATGCACGAAGAAAGTGACATGCTAAAATTAAGTTATGCGCCGAAATCCTGACCTTGAGTTAATGTCTTTATTTCGAAGCAGCTATCACGATCCCGCCGCCGCTCGACGCTTTTTCACTCATTTGCTTCGGCTAAATATTGATATTGGTTCTTGGTTTGCGACACATTTTTTACAATCATTTTTAATTAATCGATCTCAAGTTTTAGAGGAACTCTTAGCTAAAAATATTGGAATTCGCTTACTCTGTGATTACGGTCCTAATTTTGACGATCCAGAACCGAATTTTCAACGGTGGACGGAATATCAAGTCTTTAGTTTGCCTGGCTTTCCTGGAGAAGGTGAAATTCCGGGAATGAAGACTATTAAACTTCGAATTCAGTACGAATGCCAGCGGGATCCGACAGGCCCCGGAGATTATGATTTAAGAGACATCCCTTCGGAGCATCCAGAAATTGAAGTCGATCAACCTCATTTTCCTACGGTCTTATTATATTTAAAAGCTCCACTTCGGATCGAATATTTGATTGAGGACGAACTAGATCCTCAGGAGGAAAGTTGGAGACCCCCTTTTGATTTAGAGACTTTAGAACAGATGGATTGGACCGATGCTGCCTTTGTTCAGCGGATTGGAACTCTGATCAATCATTTAATCCGAGCTGCCACTTTAATGGAAATCGGACGACGTGGTTATGGTTTAAATTTAATGGCAACAGATTTGTTGAATCGATTCCTGATCGAAAAAAATCAATTATTAGTGGATCCTCCCTTAACCATTCCGCCAGATCGTCGAAGTCAACTTGAGAGTGAAGCCACTACGGAGCAAGGACTTTTGGCGGATTATCAGCAATCCCTCTGGAGAGAGGCTCATGGGACGACAATTTATCGACCTCAATATGATTTAGATCTTCAAGTCGCTTTTAGATTTAATCGTGGTTCAGCGGCATTATCATTACAGTCTACCTTTGGAAGTTTACGGGATCCAATTTATTTTTATTTAGAAACGTATGGCCGTGTGAAGCGAAAATATAACCTCACTTGGGAGCCTGGGCTGAGAACAAGGCGGTTGTTCAGTGCAAATCTCAGTGCAAATCTCGAACCTAACTGGACTGATGAAGATTTTATCCGCGCTTTTTTTGATTTAGTCCAACAAGGCATCGCCTCAGTTGAAAATTAAGAGCAGTGATACAAGGATGCAAAATCTAAGTGGAATTGATCTAGTGAAATTGATATCATATGAAATAGGAGATAATTATGCATAACTGCAATAAAAAGAGAAAAGTAGCCTATTACGTCGGAGCTTTGGCTTTAGTGGTTGGCTTAGTTGGAGCAGTCGAATGTCCTTGGATGCGCGGCCATCTTAATTCCGCTTATCAGCAAGTCAAAACTCTCAATCCTGTTAATTTATTAAGGTAATTTACTCTCGATTACTAAGATTCGATATCAGGAAACCTTAAAGATTTTTCTGCGGGAAACATCCAAGTAAAAATTAGTCCAACGACTTCTTTTACCGGAGGTTTAATTGCAGCTTACACAATTTCTGTGGGTATTTTAGGCAATCTAGTCAAATATGCTGTTGCTTTTGATGTTTTTCAAGCTGTGAGCGGTTCCACTTTTCAACTCAGCACTCTTCCTGGTTCCGAAAATAATACATCTTCAACTAATATTCTTTTGACAGCGACGAGTGTCGGAGCTAATTTAAATGCTACAGGTGGTTCGGCTGATATTTATCTTTTAGTCAGTAATACTGGTTTTTAGCTTTTAAGTTTCCTTTTTTTTCTCGACTTAACTCAAGAGCATAAATGACATAAATAGCTGAGTCACAATGATGCCAACTCGCAAAATTCCGTCTTCTTTATTTATCAAAAACGCAATTGGATAGATGCCCGCTTAGTAAGTTTGGACAATTACAAATGGCGACACCAGGTTGGGTCGAAGCTTTGACCGCTGTTTCTAGCAATTCCTGCCGAGTGACGGGAATCAACATCACTTCTTCATCATCCTTAAAATGTCGGTGACAGACTCCACATTCAGTACAGTTAGGATGAGCCTTGGTTTTAAGAACCGGAATTGAACTTCCGATAACTTGTTGGTAGATACTAGATTCTTGATAGGCTGCTTCTAATTCTTGACTCGACCAAGGAGAACAAGATGAATGAACCGATCCCAAAAGATCATGTTTGAAAATCTTGGGATTATTGAGATCCGATAAACTAAGTTTCATATTCCCATGATAGAAAAATGATATTCGAAGTCAAGATTTGTAGTTTAAATGATTTCTTCTTTTTATTTGATATTTTTGTTATCATCAAGCTATGACACCCGATGATAAAAATATAGTTTCCCAAATTGAGAACCTTCTTTACGCGCCGAATGCTTCAACTACTCCAGATAACTGTAAGGATAATCTTGCTAAAGCTCAAACTTTAATGGCAACTATCACTTCTGACGATGGAAGAAAGAATGCTCAATACTATATTGATGATTTCAATTCTCAGTGTAAGAAAAGCAAATTTGATTGGATGACCTTTGCTAAAAGTCCCATCGGCTTAGGGATTATTGGGCTTATTATCTTTTTAGTGTTTATTAAAGCCCGTTAGGCGTTGAGCTAATAATTAAAATAAAGTAACCGTATTAATTCTTAATCTTAGAAGATTATGATTTTTTAAATACTATGCTACTGATTAACTTTAAAAGAGACAAGACTCATCAAAATCCACAGCGTAATTAAAGCTAGGACTCCGCCACCAATATAATATAAGTTAGAGCTTGATCCGATATCCTCCACAGAAACTGATGTCGAAGTAGAGGTAGAAGTAGTAGAAGAGGTATCAGTAGAGGTTGATGCTGGATTCGGAACTGGAGCACATGTTGCTGGATTGGTGATTTCTAAATAATTGGAACCCAATAACATTCGACGTCCATTGAGTTGATTACTACAAACGATATCAGGTCTATTATCTCCATTATCCGTCAACACCGCATTAGATCCAGCATCACAGAAGATTTCAGAATAGCGAGAACCAACATCTTTGGGATTACGCCAAACATAGCCAATAGAGCATTTTTGTTGGGGGACTTGTCCCAAGGCTCCAAATTCCTTAACATATTCACTAGGACAATTGGCAGTTCCGCCTTCTTTTTTACAAACTGTAAAATCCGGTTGAAAAGGACCTTGCCCATAAACACCATAACCAATACTTTTTAGTTTCATAATTTGATTGTAACAAATTCATCTAAAGATTAGCTTCATTCATTAATTGTTGTTCACGCTTTAGTTGTTCTGCAGTATGGGATAATCCCATCATCGTTAATCGATAATCACTTTCTAAGTGTCCACTCGGACTAAAATATTCTTCTGTCTGGGCAATGGATCTTTGATTAGCCGCTGTATCTCGAATATTTTGATCCCGAGTCCGGCGTCCATGACCTTGACAATAATAGCATTTAAACAGATAATTTGGATCCGACTCTAAGATCCGACGTGAACCTTTTCCATCGCACCAAAGACAAGCGATACTAAGGAGGGTTCCAGATCGGAGAAGAGCAGCTCGATAGCGGAAAACCGCTTCTTCGTTCTCTGGATCTTGCTGCACGGCTCGTTCCAAAGCCCGAAGATCTTCATCAGGATTTCTCCGAGAATCCCGAATTTTTTTAAGAGATTGCCTTATCCTATCCTCAGCTTGACGCCAAGATTTTAAACGTTGATCAAATCGACCTTGGGATTCCATTGTGGAGCGAATTTTAAAAGTATGTAACTCCAAATCTTTAGCAAGAGCCATATTTCCTAAACGTAAAGCTCTGTTAAATAACTTCTCGACAGCGATAGGGTCAGTTTTATCAATATTTTTTTCTTTTTCTCGAAGATCCTCATCAGGATTGGTTGCCACAAAAAGGATTTCAGGAAAGGCTCGCTGAAGCCTAGTAAAACTGGTTCCGTGGAAAGCTTCCTTTGAAGATTCTTTTTGTTTCCAAATTAAAATAGGTTTTCCCGTCTTGTCTAATTTCCAAATTCGGGTCAGTTGCTCTTGATTAATAGCCGAAGCGGAATAGAACATATGCCCAGCGGCAATAATAACAGGACCGGGGATTGGCGAAGGCCGTAATCGGCATAAGAAACGTTGGCCACTATATTCCGATTCATCTTCATCTTCGGCCCATTGCAGCCAGTTCCAAAGATGAGGCCAGACGTCATCGCCATAGACTTGATGGAACAAGTGGAGCGGGCGCCAACTCCCTTCATAGGATAAGATAGCATGGGCGGCCCCTTCTTTATCATGAAAATATTGACCGGCTGATGGATACCTAACAATTGCAGGACGGAAATCTCGGTATTGGAGCAGTAACATTTTTTTAACAAAATCAGCAAACTTTCCTAACTTGACTCGGATTTCTTCTTGGGAGAGTCCATTCTCTTTGAGAATTCTCCGATTCTCAGCATAAGATTCCCGAATCCAATCTAATAACATTACGCGATATTCATCATAGGGCTCCTGCAGTAAATCAAGAATTTGTGGATCTGGAATCAGAGTTAAGGAGTTGGCATCGATTCCAATAATGATGGGTATCGAGTCATCATCCTCGCCGATCATAATGGCATAATCACTAGCGATTTCCATCGAATTGGTTAAATAAACTCCGGAGGCCGTCACCTTCGGATCCCAAATCGGGGCTTCTGGAGTTCTGGGTTCTAAAGGATTTCTTCGATTAGGTTCCACTACCTAATAATAACATTATTCGTTACTATTTTCCTTATCCTCCCACGGCCAACCATTAAGCAAAAAATAACACTTTTCACTACAAGCAATTCGCGTATCGACGATCCCTAATTTCCAAATCCGGATGGTCGCAATCTGGTTCACCACAAGTCAAAGTTCCACATCGATTACAAGGATGGGGATGACAATCAAGGATCATTGTAGATAACTTCCAAATTTCATAATATTATCGTAGTAGGAAGAAAGCAATTAACAAGACAACAGCCCCGATTCCAGCATACATCGCATATTGTTCAAATTTAGCTTGTTGGGCTTGTTGGCTGGCGACTAAAGTTTGAAGATCGGCTTGGCTCTGAGTTAAGGTAACTTGTTGAGTTTTCAATTGAGCTTGTTGTTGTTGGAACTGGGCTTGAGCAGTCTCAAAAGCTTCTCGGGCAGCTTTATTAGCTGCAATATCAACTTGAAGATTTTTCTCTTCTTGAGTTACCGCTTGAGCCGCCGCTTGCTGAGCTTGTTCAGTGGGAATAAAAGGTCCAATTTGGAGAGTCTCACTTATTGGACCGCCGATGGAAAAACCCCCAGAACTGGATCGAGGTTTAGGGACGGAATAAGTGAAACTCAGCTTTTGGTCGCCCAGTAATCCAGAAGGAACGGTGATGGTAATTTGTTGGTCACTATCCACGGTATAGGTTGGTGTAGTGGAACCTTGAGATCCAGTGAAGATTAAACTAGTGACTCGACTTTGCCCCTTACTTCCCCAACCAAGATTAGTAAAAAATCCAGAGCCAGTAACAATAATTTTTGTTCCCGGAGGCCCGGTGTTAGGAGAGTAATTAGCGACGTAAGCGGGCCCTTGGGTGCTCATCTGCCCTAGACCATTGGGGATGAAATTAGGTTGATTAACTCTGCGCATCTCTCAATTATATCACAGAAACTTTATTTTAATTGATTGATATTCTTGCCGCGCTTTTTCCAACAAATCATCAAAATTCCGTGATTCTTGCCATCGGATGATAATTATTTCTTGACATGATTCACAAAAACCACTGGGATTATTTTGAGTTTCGACATCTTGCTGACACTGATGGCAAGGATAAGATTTCGGTGTTTGTGGGTCTTGCGGCTTTACCGGAACTGCCCCTCATTTTGGTGTTCGGTGGGATCTCCATTGGCAAGCGCCGTGTTTAGCGGCTTGGATGGCGTGAATACCAGCGATAATTGGTCGGTTCGGAATCGAAATATAAAGCCCAGACTTCTCGTTCAGAGCACTGACAACAAAAGTTCATGGAATCTTTAAGGTTCAAACCAATGTCCTCTTTTAGAAGACTCAAAGCATCCATCAGGATCGAAGGGAACCTTAGAAATGATAATAGTGGGAATTTTATCTTTTAAACGATGGTAGCGGATGAGGCCGAAACGTCTGGAATCAAGTTCAATATCGGCGATTCCAGTCCAGCGATCGAATTTGATGACACCGGCAACGTAGGAAGAATCCTGTTTAGCATCCCATTGTTGATAACTATAAGGCAAAAGCAGTTTCGGGGCCTTCACACTCAATTTTGATATTTTGTAATTCTTGTTGCGCTTGGTGAGTAAGAATGAGAATCACGTTTTGAGGGGGAAGAGGTTCCGCTTTCATTTGATGCGGTTTTCCGAACTTGGCGGCTTTGAGAACGCCAAAAGCTTGATAAAGCGCAAAAGGCAAATAAGGAATGGTATGGCCACCGTAGCCAGGAATCCAAATTTGCCAAGATAGTGGTAACAGCCCGATTTCCCCGCGATAAGGAATGATGGAAATAGGATATTTATTTTCTTTTCTAAATTTTTCATATAAAGTATGAAAATGAGCTTGCGGGGTGACAATTTCAATCGGATCTGGATTCAAAGAAATTAGTTCCCAGAGAGAAAGTGGATCCCCACGAGCCTCTCGATATTGACAATATTCCGGTAAAAGTTCATAAGCACCTAAACTAATTCTATTTTTTAAATCAGATTCTGGATTACGTCGTAAAGGTTTTTTTCTTAAGGTATAATCAATTTGAAAGATTAGCAACCTAGTTCGCGCTGCGAAATCCACTTTTGAATTAAATCATTTTTTGAGATCAGCGCTGAGATTATAATTATGAATTCTTCTTTTTAATCCTGACGACGAAAAAAATGATGATTTTGATGATTTTATTTTGTTAGAATAGTTTCATATGGGATACGAAAATTATAATATTGGTCACTATTTAAGTGGACTTGGTGGACTTCCACCAATGATGGAAGCTGATACCTGTACTCAGCAGAAAGATAGACGGGCCCCGGAAAATCAGCGGATGGAAAATGAAATCCGAAGTCGATTATTAGCTTTAGAGACTCAAATCAGTGCCAATCCCCAATTATCAGCTGATGTGGCTTTTAAAGTTTCTAAAGTTGAAACCGCGTTAGCCGATGAACAAAACAAAATCGCTAAATGCGTGGCTAGTAAAAGGTGTTATTGTATTTTTACTCCCCCCGATAATATCTACCAACGAATTATTCCCCAAGTGGCACAAGCCGAACAAGCAGTTAAAGAAGCCCTCGCCGGAGTTTCATCAGCATCAGGTGGTGCTGGTGCAGCATCTCTTGCTACCCTTCCGCCAGGACCATCGGGACCGGCATTCCCCGGCATAGATGCGGGAATGGTACCCGAAGCCCGTCCAGCTTCTAGCTCCCTGGGAACCTTAGTTGGGATTGGAGTTGTTTTACTTGCCATTGGTGGGATTGTCTTATTCGTCTTGAAGAAAAAGAAACCGAAATATCCACCGATGTCAGAATCTTTACCCCCAGGACAAAGAAAACGCAGACGAAATAAACGCTAATTTGCTAAGATATATTAATGGCCACTTTTGGTTTTCTAGGAAATGCAATTTATCGAAATAACCAATGGTTATGTGACCCTGTAACCAAACCTCAACCGACATCAAATCAACAAGGTTATTGTTGCCCATCGGGCTGGATAACTTCCAGTTATAATGATCCGGCACCTTGCCGCACCGAGCAAGATCTCTATGATTGTGGGCCTTTACCTCCGGGGGCAACTAGAATTAATGCAGTTTGCTGTAGTCGAGCCCGACAATGGTTTGCCAAGGATCCATCGGGGAGAGATCCTTGTGGGATTCTAAATCTTAGAGCTTCCGAGATTCTAGCAGCGGGCGATATCACACCCGAAGAAATTGCCACCAAAGAAAAAATCGTCACACCAGGAATGATTCTCGCTGGAAGTTTAGCCGCGATCTTGATGATTGTCTTAACCTTGGTAGTTCAAAAGTAAAAAATCGCGGCTTTCTTTGTTAGAATAATAGTATGATTCAACCTTATTTTTCTAATCCTGATGACGATGACGACGATGGTGATGACGGAGAAGACGAATTCTCTGGATTAATGAATTGGCCACCTTCTCGGGGGCCGGATCCGCACTTACCCCGATCTACTTACTTACCTAATCTAAAACGAGATCCTAGTTTTAAGCCGATTCGAGAACAAAAAAATATTAAAGGAGCGACAGGAGAATGGCTATCTCCTTATCGGGTCTCAATGCTTCGATCCTTAAATCTGGAACAAGCAGATAATTTAATCCACATTGCAGCCACCAAACAACAAGGTCGAATTATCGACCGATGGGATTTTGAATGGCGTGGGAAAAAGTTTCCAAGCTTTTTTGTCGATTTTAAAGAAATTGTAACTTGGAAAGGGGTGAAGGTTTTAGACAAACCCTATCGATTAATCATCAATCCGATGACAATTAAAAATGTTTATACCCATCCTAAAACTGGAAAGGTTCGAAAAACTCAAGAACGAGGGCAAACTTCCCATGGTTATTTCTTTTATGCGGTTGCCAAAGAGTTAGAAAAAATTTACGCCGGGTTAGATCTAATCGAAGATTTCCAAGACCTTTATTTTCAGAAAGTTCAAGTTCGGAAGACCGGGGAGGTTAAGATTGAATTTTTAATGCACCAAAGTCCCAAACAAGTGAATTTAATCCCTCCTAATGTGATTCGAGAAGAATTTGAATCATCAGGGCCGGTAGCAGAAAGACTACCAGAACCTAAAGTATCGAGAGCCGATGCTCGGAAACTTCGGGCTTGTGGCTTAGCTCTATATCCGGTGGAATCATCCCGTTGGGATGCTTTCTATCAAATTTCTCAAATTGCGACTTTAAATTTATTACAAGCTCATGAATTACTAACAGTTAACTTGACTACTAAGGAAGCAGTCACCCAAGGACATCCACTATTTTCTAAATTACAAGATCGAGAACGTCGAGTTCAAAAAGATGAGCTTCGGATTGATGAACTAGTTGGAGAAGAAGCAGAAGATGAAGGCCCAGAAAATGAATTCTTGCAAGAATTGAGGGCAGCGACCCAAGAAATTGCTGGAGAAGAAGATTTGGAACCAGAGGAGGAGAAACATCTTTCGGAAGAAGTTAGATTCTATTGCCCCTTCTGTGGAGCTAAGAATAAAGGTCAAACTTTTAGTTATCAGCAGCTATCCAATGATGCTAGAGAGGTAACTTGTCAAAAATGTGAGAAAGAGTGGTTAGAGCCATTGGCGGAGATCTATTATCGCCATTATCAGGCTAAGGTTCTGGATAATTGGAGTAAATGCCGAGGAGATGATGCTCCGATGATTATTCTCGATATTGATTATCCACTACAAAAAGTTGTTCGATTAACCATTCCACCAGCGACTTTTACCACCGATCTTGGAACTTACAAAATGATGTCGCCGGGATATTTAATGTGGATTTTAGCTAAAGAATATCAACGTATTTATCAACATCACGAAGAATACGGGATTTGGGGCCACGGGATTTATGATCTTTATTTAGAAGTACTAAGTGTGGAGCCCAATGGTCAATGTCATTTGTTCATAGGATCTTAAACTTTTTTAGCATCTTCAAGAGAGTTTTCTTCACAATCCATTCTCACTGCTGCCGCCGCTTCTCTCCATTCCTCGGCGTTCATAAAGTTGCGATCATTGTGGCCTTGTTTTTGACATTCTGCTGAAAATTGATCAAATTTCTTAGCGATTCGTTCACGTTCTATGGCTCGGATTAAGGCAATTTCCGTCGCCAGTTTTTCTAGCGATGCCTGGTAATCACGTTGTTGATGCCCACAATCACACCGAAATTGTTGATGATGAGCACAATAACTAATTCCATGCCGGGTCGAGGAATAAAGCTTCCTAGCTAATTCTAGATCAACAATGACAGATTCATCATTAGAATCGGGCTTATTTCGGTCGTCAGTCATATCGATAGTCTAGGCGGCCAAGTAATAAAGTCAAGAATTAGCATTGGATTATTTTTTTTGTTACAATTAGAACTATGAAGAGACCTAATAAATTATCAACTTGGATGAAACCTCGATCAGCTAAATTTAATCATTTTGGAAATTTAGGACAAGATGAGACGACTCGAACGGCATGGTTTGTCCGAACTAGTCCACAATATACTAACGGACCTCAAAATGCTCTCGGCACTACGATAACACTCAATATGGATGGTGGTGCTTCTAGTTGTCCCCAATCTGTTGCAGGAGGTTGTGCATCTTGTTGGCCAAATGCTAATATTACCACCAATAAGTCAGCTTTTGCTAAATCTCCATGGCAAGGAACACTTCCTGGTGGTTATCTCTCCTTAGCCCAGTTAAAAGTTATTCCAATGCATGATTGTGATTTTATTCTGTCATTAGGTCTGGCTCCTGGAGAATTACTTTTTGAAAGATTGCAAGTAGAACAAAATCGTATTAAGGATCTCTTTGAAGCGGCGAGAGCTGCTGCCGCTGCCGCTCAAACTGAGGAAGCTTTAAATGTGGCTCAACAACAATTTACGGCAGCTTCCACTGCTGTTGACCAATTTGCCCAAGCCGCAGCCTCCACAGATTCTTGGGGGTTTGCTGGAGCACTTCAAGGATTCCGAGAAACGACTCGGGAAGCAGTTAAATCTTTAGCAAATGCCAAACAATTCCGCAAGAAAGTTGAAGATGTTGCACTAAGATATGCGGCGGCTGATGCCTCCGCAGAAGCTGCCGGAGCACCCCGACAAGCACCTCCATCTGGTTCTGTTTATGAAATTTACTACCCAGAACAAAAAGAAAAATGGAAAAATATGACTCAAGATTTAACCAATCGAGTTAATGAGTTAATTGGTAAATGCGGAGGAATGGAATTCCAAGATATTATTACCGAGGGTCAAAGTCTTCAGGATGAAATTGTAAAAACGGCGAATTTTGCGACTTGGGAAGCCACCAGAGGTGTCATCAGTTCTGAAGATTTAATGAAGATTATTCAAAAAATAATTGATGATGCTAAAGAAGGTAAACCTTGCAGTAAATCTGATCTTTGTAATTCTTTGGCGATTTCTCGATATGGGGATCTAGTGGGACATATTCCAGGGATGGGTTCGATAGCCTGTGCCTCAGCTTGTTTTGATAGCCCTGTCAATCCTGGGTGTCCACTAGGTATTTATTGGAAATGGTATGCAGGAGGAATTGCCGCTTTATTAACTGCCCTAATTCTCTGGGGGCTGATTAAATATTACAAATTTCAAAAGGCTGCAGTAGGATTACGTTAAATCTTTTAAGCCGGTTTTCCAAAACCTTGAATAAACATTACCGGAATAGCGATTGGAGCTAAAATACTTCCGAACAAGGCCCATCCAATGGTCCACGGAACATCATGAGTTCGTTGATAACCATGATATACTCCCATCGCTAAACCAATAGTTCCCAGAAAGGGAATGGCAGATGATCCAATTCCGCTTAACCCGGAATTTTTGGAGATGCCTCCAAAGAATTGATTCCAACGAGATCGAAGATCAACTTCTCGGGCTTGATGAAAAGCTTGTCTGGCAGCCTGAATTGCCTCTGGATTATCCCCAGCCCTCGCAATTTGGAGAGCCATTCCAGCATCCCAAGCTTGACGAGATTTGGTTCGGGCGGCTCGCATCGCCGCTGCCACTTCTTGAGCATTTTCTTGATATGAAACAATGGACATAGATTTATTCTAAACTATTCTTCTTCATCTTAGAAATTTTTTATGAAGTCCGAATCGAAGTCTTTATTTAATTATGAGCTACGAAAACGCCGCAATCGTTTCCTTTGATTAACAGCCTCTGGAAAAGCTTCATAATTATCAATTTCTTGAGATGTTGCTGAGCGGCGCAATAAAATTTCATTGATGGCTTCAATAATTCTTCCCTTCCAACCAACAGTTCTCTTAATCGTTAAGGTTTTAAGTCCTTTTTGAATAGCTGGAAGTGGGGTACGAACAAACCGCCCATGAGAATCGGGTTCCATGACTCGCAGAGCTAGAATACCTTTTCTTCTAATCTTCAATCCCCCAATATTGACTGTAGTACTGGCTAGAGCTACTCCGTTGACAACTAAACCATATTGAGCCCAACCCTGGGGTCTGATTAATTTGGCTGGAATTCCAATATCACGATACAAATTTCGAATTTCAATCCAATCATCGAGGCTTGGTTCCTGGAATAGACCAGAGCCTTTACTGGGCAATTGTGGTAGATTCAAAGATCGAATGCCTACTGGCATTTTTATAATTGAAGAAATTTTAGTGACTTCACTAAGTGGTAATTCAACTGGCGAGGTTAATTCGGCAGCTAAATCCCTTGGAGGCAGTTTTTCTCTCTCCTCCAATATTTCTTTCATTTCATCATCTTCTTCAAAATTTTCTTCGGATTTCGGTTGATATTCAGATGGATGATAATCTCGACGTTCTTGGGGGAGCGGCCCCTCTTCTTCGGAGACATAAACTAGAATTCCCGAAGTCTCTGGGGCCTTTTTGTGATACATCGTTCGTGTTACCGCCACATAATAAATATGCTGCTCTTGACGCTTTTCTTCGTCACTCGCTTCTCGTCGAGCTTTACCCAAGCGACTTGGTTGTAATAAATAAACCCGAAGCGCTTCTAAGCCTTTAGCTTTATGAACGGTACTAAAAAGGATGCCGGCTCGTAAAACAATTTCGATAATTTTTCCAGGGCGTTCTTCAGTATCTTCAATACATCGCGGACAGTGTTTTTCATCAGCGTCAGCTTCCTGCCCACATTCTGGGCAAGATCCAGATGCAAACATTTCATCTAATGATGCTTTAATTGAATCAACATTAGTAGCTTCTGGCTTAGTGGCGAACATTTCAATGACAGCTAATTTATCGAGTTCCAAATCAAAGTTTTGATCGCTAGCCCTAAGTAATTCCTGAATTTCTAATCGTCTTTTAACAATAACATTAAGAAGGACAGCTAAATCTTGATTAACAACTTTACGTTTCTGAGGATTGATATCATCAAGATAATCTTTAATATTCTTGCAAATATCACGGCCTTGAATTTTAACTGGAATATTCTGAGCTAAAACTCGGAAAGCAAATTCAAAAAGAGCAGCGTTAGTTCGGCTCAAAAACATCACTGGGATTTTCCCATTGTGAAGTTCTGCATCGGTTAAAGTTAAGGATTGAAGAACTTCTTGGGGTTTGAGTTCTAAGATTTTTCCGATTCCAGCGTCGGGACGAGCTTCAATATTAGTATCCCCCGATTCTAAGAGAGGCTCTAAAATTCCTTGAGCTAATTGAATGGTAGTGATTGGGCACCGCCAACTAATGCTTAAAGGCATTTTGCTGCAACCGCGAGGAGTTGTGCTCAAGATTTGAGCTAAGCGCCGCATGCTTTGAGAATCAGCTCCAGCGAAAGCATAAATACTTTGGAAAGGATCTCCAACAACAATCAGACGGCCTCTTCTGCCAACACACATTAAAGAGAATTCAGCTTGGCATCGATTAAGATCTTGGCTTTCATCAACATACATGATATCGACATCATAGTGCTTAGGTGGCCGGAGTCTGCCCATCGTTTTATCTAAAACGATTTGATTTTTTGTTCGAATTTGATAGAGTTTAGCAACTGGAATCCAGTTTTGATCGATATAATCAATTAAAGCTTCTTCTTCAACAGCTTTGACATCTAAATCTAAAAGTTCCGGAACTAAGGCACAAATTAAATCTTCATCTTGAGGGGGTAAGTCTTCTAGAGAAATTTGATACTTAGTTATTAATTCTTTATATTGATCTGGGGTGGCTAAGTTTTGTCGAACTTTATCGGTTAATTCCACTAAAGCATTTTTTAGAATTTTATTTCGTTTTAGAGTGTTTTGGATAGCTTGAGGATCGGTAATTTGGTACCGGTCTTTGATATCTTCAATATTGGTTGGAAAACCTCGTCCTTCTGGGCCCCATCCTGAACGTTCGGCTAAAATTTTAATTTTCTTATTGGAAACCTTCCACTTTTTAATATCAATTTCTGGATAGGTTTTTCGAAGGACGCTAAATCCGTAACCGTTGAGAGTGAAAGCTTCAACATTAATTAGTTTAGCACGATTAATTCTTTCCTTCAATTCAGTTCGAATGCTGCGATTAAAGGCTACCATCAAAACATGCTTACTTTTATCATAAGTGGTACATACTAACCATTCCAAGGTGGTAGTTTTCCCACTCCCAGCTTTAGCATCAATGATAATATGAGTGTTACTTGTCAGATATTGTTGACGAATCGCTTCTTGATATGGTGATGGGGGTATAAATTCTGGAGAAGCTGGATCAAATCGGGCTGGAAGATTAATTTTTAAATTCTCGAAACAATGTTGATGAGTCCAAGTTCCTTGATGAACTACCGTGTCTTTAAGATATTTATTGTTACAAATCTGGCATCGGCCATCAAGTTTTGATGGGCCAAAGTAAATTCTGGATGTGGTAATACCTTTTCGAGCATTCTCTATTTTTTGAATTAATCCTTCAATAAATTTAAGTTGTGCTTCATTAAGACTTCGATATTTTCCTTCAATCTTCTTACCTTGGATCAAGGTCTCTAATTTATTCTTGAAATCATAATAAGCTTCTTGTTCTTTAGGGTTCAGAGCCCTTTTAATTTCTTCTTCGGAATAAATCATCGATTCATGATATTGTTTTTCTCTATCAGAGATAACAATGGGGGCTTCAATGGGAACCTTAGAAGTTCGAGCATCATATAATTTTCGACAAATGCCTTTGACGAAGACTAATTGCCGTTCAGTGAGATTTTCTCGGCCACTAACTTTCCTACCACTGATCAAAATTTGGAGTTTATCCCGAAAATCATTAAAAGCTCCTTGTTCAGTGGAATTGAGAACTCTCTTTACTTCTTCATCTGTGAAACGATTGGAGAGCCAATCGTAAATTTTTTTCTCTTCTTCGGTTGGAGGATTCCGACGATAAATATTGGATACTGTTTCTAAATATTGAATCCAATCATTTAATAATTGTAAATAATTTCGAGGATAACGCGGATGAAGTTCAAGTAAATTTTTGAAGTAGTTTCGAGCTAAGAAGGAATCTTCTAATAAAGCCCAAAGAATAGCCATTTGATAGTAATAATAAGCTCGTAAGCCAATTCGATGTGATAGATTTCTTCGATATTTGTTAGTTTTTTTAGCAGCCTCAATTCTAGCCTTGCAAAAATTAACACTAGAGCCTGTGACGGATCGACAGCGCTTTCCAACTAGGGCACGACACCGGGGACAAACTATCTGTAAAGGACCCATTCTTTGATTATATCAAAGTTCGTCGGCTTTTTCTTTAACCCAATTCGCAATGCCCATCGAGGAAGTCCATCCGATTCTTTTATTAGATAGGAATCGAATTAAAATTATGCTATAATAAAGTCATGAATAGACCTAGTAATATTAAAGCTTTTATGCAACCTGCCAAACTTCGAATTGGTGGCAAAACTACTGATTTAACCATCTCTCAACAAAGTGGGGGACAGTGGCTAATTCGAGTTCAGCGGCCAGGCTTAGCCCAACCTTTGATCATTCCCCAGAAACTTAAAAAATAACAAATTATTCCAAAGGTGCTAAGATGCCATAGTTGATGGATATCATCGACAAGATTCCTAGTAGTGGCGAGCATTGCTGCCCACCTCATCGATTACCTCATGTTCTTCCAATAATTGGCCAACCGGTGATGGATGAGCCCTGCCATTATCATCAAGCATGGTGGAGACAAGCCCATCATTCCTTTTTCTGTTATCTTTTAAAATGCCCATATCGAGATTTAATGTTAGCCGAACGAGCTAAAAAAATGGATTCGGAAAACTATCACAAACCTGACTCCTACATAGCCGACAATCGCTCCTTGTCCGACAAAACTTAAAAAATAAGTTTATTTTACCAACTAAGTCGGAATCGAAAAAGAAATAGCTCGATAACCGAGAGCTAGTCCTATTTCTAAGGGATAAGTAATAGTCTTGATTTCAATTTGAACGGTTTGGACCGAAATTTGCCCTTGCTGACATCCATTTTTGCAAGATAAACGAAGAACTTGTTCCTCAGGAAATGAGTGATGACATTGCGGGCATCCTGTGATTTCAATATTCCCATAATGACAATGATCACAGTCTTTGGTAATTATAACTTGAAGCCAATCTCCTTGATTTAAGTAGAGGGCCATTCTTTGATTATAAACAATTACATTCGAGGCGTTCTCTCCTTGGTGTTGAGAACCATGATGGGTCACACGGTAATCCTCAAGAATTAGAAAATTTCGCCTTAGAGCTTCTTCCCATTGTTTTTCATTAATTTGGTAATGAAACATTCTATCTCCTATTTAAAAATCCATGGTTCACATCATTAGCACCCCTTAAATATAAAAGAATCAAAAAGAAAAGCAAGGCTGAGAGATTAGGTTTAAGCTCGAATATTTGCTACAATAACTATGCACTAATGGATCAAGAACTTCAAAATTTAGAACTTCAATATCAGTTAGATCCTTCACCAGAAAATACTAAACGCTACGTGACAGCTCTAATCCAAGCTAATTTAGACGAGGAAATTGATTTTGAATCGTCTTTAGGCCGGGAAATTAGTTGGGTTCGGTATCAAATGGGATTAAAACCCTTGCGAGATCCCGAAAATTGGGGAGGATATCGGGGGCATCAGTTAGCTCCTTTAACCCACACTTTGATCGTTTTAGTTCGATCTTCGGAAGCAGATATTGATACTTCGGAGGGACGTTATGCTTTAATTTGTGATGAACATGGAAATTTGCAATATGGTGATACGATGAGTGAATTAGTCCCTCAAATGCCAATTCCCGAAGATTGGTGTCCTGATTGTCGTCAGGAACTTGATTGAGAAGACAAACCGAGATTTCGAAATTTAAGAAGTAAAATAATTATATTGTGTCAACATAATCCATCGACGCAGCAAATTTAAATTCTCAAATCGAATTCGATGAGGAATAGCCAGTTCTAAGATCAATCTTCGAAGAACAAAGGGCAGCGGGTTTGCCGGTGGCCCCTTGTTCTCTAAAAAGTTAACCCAACCCTCTGTAGGTAAATTAAAACGGGTAAAGGAGATAATTTGATTGCTTCCTCGAATCGGAGATTCCCCTTCAATCATCGAGCCTCCACTACCAGTGTCTTCGTCATAAATAACAAACTTAGCAGTCCGATGAGACGATTGAATCGAAGCAAAATATTCGACTCTATTCCGATTGATGGGACGTTGATAAAGTGCAAAATGAGTCGCAGCGGCAAGATCGGAGGCATAAAAAGGGCCATTAATTTCAAGTTTTAAATCTTGAGTTTGATTTAAAACTTGTTCTGGTGTTAGGGATATTTCTCGATGTCCGTAAACCCGTTCATGATCAGAGAGGGCCTGAATTGCTGCCGTCATCTCCGTTGCAGGGTAGCCTTCGGTTCCTGTAGCCCGAGTTCGGAGATAAGTTAAATCTAAAAAAAGACTATTCTCAGGATAAATAGTTTCACCGAAAATACGAGGTCTCTCTTGATCATAATGAACCGCCATCAATCCAACACTTTGATAGGGCAGATGAACCCAACGCTGATCATCATGAATCCAAGTTACAATTTGATTGTACGGTGAATTAAGAGTTTCCTCAATGACAGTAGCAACATCATTCGTAGTAACTCGATAATATTCTAAGTAAAAGCTAACATAACACGGATTATAATAATTGAGGATTCGTTGGATCGCCATATTAATTAAAGTAGCTTGATTATCCCGTTGTTCATCAAAGATAGCTAGCTTGAAAAGCGCGTCGGGATCAAAAGCTGCTTGATCTTCTAAGAAACGCCGATCCTGTTCTGACATAAATAAATTATATCATCTCTAGAGAGTTGGTTAAGCTCGCCAGCAAAGTTCGATCTCGTCCCGAGATCCTCCAACAGTTTGGAGGTCCGATTTTTAGTAGCCGTTAATTGTAAAGGTGGTGACTAAACTAATATCAGTCCAGACATAGACCCAAATACCACACGGTCCTTTAGCAAAAGGTGTGACGAAACATGAAGCGACACCTTGCTGATCGGTAGTTGCAAATTGCAGAGGAACTCCGCGAAGCGGAAAGAAGACGGCGATTTGAGCTTTATCGACTGGATGATTAAATGTATCAAAAACACGAACTACTAGTGGATTAGGAAGGGGCTGATTGATAGGGCCAAATTGATTATCCCCAGAAACAGAGACGATAGCGGCAGGATGTTTAGACGGAGTATAAGTCGGGTGACGCCCACAGCCTAAAAAACCTAAGAAGATTAGAAAAACAAGAAGCAAAGATCTCATGATTTTAAGATTTCTACTAATCCCAGAGATGATTCTTTAGTAGTGGGGGTGATAATCTCCCGAGCCATCTCCATCACCCGTTGCTTCATTAAATCGATTCGACCCGCTAAAACTGCTGAATCTTCAAGAGTCTTTTGAAGTTCTGCTGCTTTTTTTGCTTCTAATTTTTCGAGAGTCGTTTTCTTTTTAACTTCAAGGGCAGCTAAAGTTTTCCTACGGCGCTCTTCGAATTTTTTCATGGCTAAGTCTTTGAGACAAGTTAAGCGCTTTAATTTGGTTTCGTCGGCCTCCAACAATTTTTTAGTAGTTGCGAGGTCTCGAAGAGCTTCATCCCGAGTCATTTTAGTCCTTTCCGAATCCTAGATTCCCGTCACCATCACGTTCTGAAGAAATTTGTTCTTGCATACTTTGGAGAATTTCTACAGCTTCCTCGTAATCATCACCTAGGATTTTAACGGCGACAAAAAGCTCCTTCATATGAGCCATCGAAAATCCTTCACTATCCTTGACCCATCGATTAAGATTTTCTCCATGATCTGGGAGTTTAGCAAAAAGATGCTGGAAATAGATCAGTCGAGCCTCCGCTGATGGGAATCCAATCTTAAACCGCTTATCAAAGCGGCTAGGCCGATTAATAACCCGAGCCCCTAGTTTTTCTGGATAATTAGTGGTTGCTAAAAATATACAACTTTCAACTTGATTGATTCCATCTAAAATATTAAGAACTGAGGATTCAGAATAATATTCCAAAATTGAATCCAGATCTTCCATTATCGCGACGACTGGAACATCTTTCTGAATTTGACGAAGAGCCCGCATTCCTTGGATAAAAAGAGTCGGAGCATCAAAGATAATCACAATCCCTTTAAGATCTTCAATCACATTTTTCATGATGAATTGAAGAGTGCAAGATTTACCACTATTATGATGAATCATAAAATCATTGGTTAAATATAGGTGATCATCAGATAGTGTAAATCCATAATACTCACCGACACCTTGTGAGATTATTTCTTTAATACCTGTAACTAAAGGGTTTTTATTTGGAGTGCCTTCTTTAGCTCTTTTACGTTCAATTAAAACAGGAATTTCATGAATCTTGCCGTAAATACCAACTCGCCAGTATTCTCCAATAAAATCAATAGCTTTGATACCTTTAATGCATTTACGAATTGTAGCCCCAAAACCTAAACTAGAAGCTAACCAAACGATCTGTCGTGCTAAATCTTCTCTAACTTGAATAATTTCATAATAACCCTTATGATTCGGGCCTGAATCGGGAGCAACACTATAATAACCATCCGTGTCAATTAAGCCCGCTAATAATTGTAATCTATCTTGTCTTGAAGCTCTAAGATAAATATCAGGTATATGCTTATTATTACGTAAATTAAGTTTATTTAAGTCGTCTCTTACAGTATTAAAAACTTCACTCCTTCCAGTAATTGTATAAGCAGCTGCTAAGTTATCAGGTTTTCTTGCAATATTAATATCTAAACCCCTTGAAGTAGCGAAAGAATGAATATAATCAATTATTTCCGGATCAGCCGCTGTAATCGAAGATTCTCTTTCTGTACCATCTCCTAACCAAACACCAACAAAATACGGTGGCAGAGGTAAAGTGGATTTACTTTCAGGGAATTCAACGCCCGTTCGTTCTAATTTATAGAGACTCTTCCACCACTTTGATAATCCTAAATACTTCCCAAGCTCTATATCCAATGTTTCTGGATAATTAACTTCACGTTTATGACTGCGTTTTAAATGAAGAATATGATGTTCATTCACGGTAAACGACGGACCTTTTCGAGGCACAACCTCAAACATTTCTTCTTGTCCGCGGCGAAGCTGTAAAACTTCTCTTGGCCTAGAATCAGGCCCCATCAACAAATCGCCAACAACAACGTCTTCCACGTTTTTTTTGCTACCATCATGCATTATTACTTTAGTTCCAGCCGCATGACAGCCTGCCGGACCCCAAAGAATAATTCCGCGTTTAAAAGGGAATCCATGTTTCTTAAAAATATCTTTTCGACTCCAGAAAGTTTTAATCTCTTCAATTACTCTATCAGAGTTGGTATCTGGAAATCGAAGAAGATTTTCAGTTTTGACTGGTATCTTTTCAAAATAAATACCGGCTTGAGAACTCTTTTGAATTTCATAGGCACCCGGAGGTAAGAACTTAACTGTAGTCCCCGTTGGAACAAAGGTGCTACCATGATTTGACCATTGAATCAATTTACCAGCTGGATGTTTCTTCTTTTTACTCTTAGTATCTTCTTCGTCCTCCTCTTCATCTTCTTCGTCATCATCTGTATCTTCATCAACAAGATCATCCGTGTTAGCATCTTGCTTTTTAAGCAACTCTAGTAGTTCTTTATCATCACTTTTCATCGTCATTGGGATGCCTTTCACGACAAGTTGCAGTAATTATATCGATTTCATAAAATTTGTAAAGGTTGAGCTCTAAATAAAAATAAATTCAAAGCCCGAAGATTGAATAAATATACAGGGTTGATTGCCCCAGAGACTCTTATAAAATCCAGCCTCCGAATCACCAATAATGAAATCTTCCAGAGTTTCATCTTCATCCATCAGAGTCTCGATTTCACAAGCGGCTTCAAATTCTTCCATCGAGATCGGTTCTCGAAGGTAGATCATTTGTTGCCAACAACGCTCCCCTTCCAGAGTTTGCCGTAACTGATTACATTGTCCACAATATTTTAATTTTTCCTTAGGATTTCGGAGCAATTGTCGCCATCCACCCCTAACTTTAATCTGCTGGCCCCCGTTAAGAAGATCCCAATTAATATCTTCTTTCATAATAAAGGCATGAACCGGCCCGACACCCTGCTTATTGATTGGTTGATAAAAAGCTCGATTAGGTACCATTCCCTTAGGAAACCAGAGAGTCATCGAAAGTGTGTCTTCGGGAGTAACTTCGATGTCTGGGGTATGTTCCGGCCCGACTGCCACCCCGGTGCAAATATATTGTTGGCCTAGAATGTAATAACCATTAGGTTCACTTAAATTGAAATGAAAAGGAATTAAAAAAGTTTCACCATTTCGAACCGCTTCAACAATGGTTTCTAAAGTCCACATCTCTTGCATCTCACCATTATAGCAATTGTAGCGTGATGGACACCAATATGTCTTGTTTGATAGCGTTGATTTAAATTTGATTTTTGATCAAAATGTTAAATATCGATAGAGCTAACCCAGACCATAAAAATCTATTTCAAAATATCAAATTCTGATATAATATTAGAGAGGAGAACCCAATCATTGGGCCCCATTTACAATTTAAATTTTACCGGGGTCTAAGAGATTTACTCTACTTTGCGTAACTATGATTCTACAACTTCCCAAGATTCCTGAAGAACTTTATTATAATTGCCTGGAACCTTTAAAAATCTTAGAATCTAAGACTCTTAAACCTTCTAAAATTTTTGGTGGAATTTCCTTTTCTACCAATTACCAATTGCAGGCGCATGGACCTTTCAAAATTATTTTTCATCAAGCACCTTGGTTCCAAAAACTTAAAGTAGTCCTCTATCCTCATCCTATTTATCAAGATACTGGTCGTTTAGTTAAAAAATTAATATACTATCAAGATCAATTTGGAAATCAATTTACTAAAGACGAATTTGAAGAAATACCTTTAGCTCAAGAGAATTTAAATTTGCCTTATATTAAGAGGAATACAATGTTTGCAGATGAGGAAGAATGGTGGTCACTTAATGAAATCAAAATTAAACTTCGAGAGATTCAAGGCATTACTTTAATGCCCCAAAGTCCGGGAGCAAGAATCTATCCACGAAAAACTATCAAAATTTGGAAGGCTTTAAGAATCAATTATCCTGATTTGTTATTAGATTTTTAAAGTCGCTCCTTACTCTTATTTTTTTTCTTGGGTTTCCGTTTCTTGAGTTTAGCCTTTAGAGGTCGATTTCGAGGTGGTAAGGCTTTCTTTTTACTTCGTTGGAGCCAAACTTGTTCCGTCGGAATGACAACATCTGTCGCCAAGTATTCATTAAGAAGATCGATCATCACTGGCAATTGCTGAGTATGTGAGTGCTCTTTCCATTTAGTTCCCCCTAAACCCTGATATTGTTGATAGACAGTTTGAAGATGTTGGTAGATGGGCGCTAAACCTTCGACTAATCCAGCAATATTGTCTTCGAGAGGACCGCGCAAATGGTAAGCAATCACTTCTTTATCATTTTGATTGAAGGGGTAGCTTCGTAGTAATTGGAGATGCTCTGGCGTCGTCCAGGGCTCGTAAGCAACGTCTTCCACCCCAATCGCATCAGCCGGACGCCAATAGATGAAGTTCCGACCTCCAAGAGGAGGGTCTTTCATCCGAGTTCGGAATATCGGATCTAGAAGATCTTCTTCTGGATGCTTTTCTAGATATTTAAAAATTGGATATCCAAGTCCCGGATGCAGATAGCCAGTTTTTTCAAACTCATCAAGGGCACTTCCCAAACGCGAAAGTTCCTTAAGTAATTTGGGGGGAACATCATAGGGAATTCGAGCTTTGACGAAAAGAGAAATTCGTAAATAAGTCGCCAAAGAGACTCCCCAGCGAGCGGCATCAACTTCCAACATTTTAAGTTCGGATTTAGCCTGAGAGGCGCCAGGGCGAGGATTACGAAGATAGTAGAACATAATTAGAGTTTAGCATATTTGCTACAATTATGGTATGAATCTGCGATCGAATCCGGTCAGTGAAGCCCGAAAAAAGTTCGTGGCCGAGAAATCTCAAGGAAAATTAAATCTCCAAGAAATTGAAAACAAACTAATTCCTTTAGATCCATCTCCAACCGGAGAATATCTTTCTTGGGTTGCTAATATGGTGCTTCAAGAACGACTTCGACTTCCCGAAGACGCAGAAACTTTTAAAAACGCCTTAACTAAATATCACCAGCTAAAACAACAAAATACCTTAGTCAGTTTAGATCGTAATATTTTTAATTACAAACAACCCAGTGATTTGTACCAACGTCTCGCCAAGTACGCAGAATCTCAAATTGAAGCTCCGGATATCTCTCCTTTGGAAAAAATGACTCAAATTGGAGAATTTGAAATTTTTCAAATTAATGATCCCAAAACCCTTCAAAAACTATCCCGAGATACTCACTGGTGCACTTCTAATGAAGATTTAGCCAAAACTTATTCCCAATACGCCAAAATCTTTTTGATTACTCAAAAGAAAAAGAAATATGCCCTGATGCATTTCCCTAATTATAGTGCTATTTATCGAGAGTATCAGAAAGTCCTGGAAAAAATAGAGCAGCTGTTACGAGCCGGAATTAACCCTTTTGATGGTCAAAATCTTTCAGAGCGTTTAAAAGGTGAATATCGTCCGGAAATTAAAAACTTTTTCTCAGCTCCAACTTTAGAACTGGTGGCGGGAAAATCCATCTGGGAAATTCCAATCTTTCATTTATTATCAGCCAAAGAATATTTTAAAGAAATCGCGGAACGCCAAGTTCTTCCAATTAATAGGTTAGAAGTTCCAGAATTTCAACTTCGAAATATTTATGATAATACCCTTCCAACCAAAGTTCAGCAACAACTCTTACCTTGGGCTTTAAAGGTCTATCAACCAACACCCGCTGATTCTCCTTATTATTATTTAGACTATTTTAAGGCTTTCACAGCGACTGTATTGAGAGACCAGGGCCCGATGAAAATAGTTCTGGAGCAACTTCTTAAAGTATCCAATTTTCTTAAGCAGAAGCATCCATCAATATTAATTGATTGCTGGAACTACCTTTGGGAGTATGATGCTCGTACTAGCTTTGAAAAACGAATACTTCCTCAATTTCGAAAAGCCTTTCAAAAACAAGAAAAATTCAGGCTGGCTCCTTCGATTTTCCGAGATCCAATAATAGCCCAACGCTATTATCAAATAGCTCAAAGTTTCTTGAAACCTGCGGAAAAAGAGCAGTTCCAAACTAAGCTAAAACGGCTTCATCATCCTGTTGAATTTCAATGGCCCTCAGAGCATTATCTTGCTTACTATTATCGAATCGAAGCTGAAGAAAACTTAGTAGATAAAGAACAAGAATTAAAAGATTTAGAAACGGCTTTCGAGAAAGAAGGGCCCCAGGAAGCTAAATACGTCACCGAGCTTCAACTTCCAAAACTCAGTTTATCCGATTTAACTGTTAGTGGTATTCAAGAAGTTGAGGGGATTAAAAAACAAATCATTCCAAATTTAAAACAAAAGATGCAAGTTTTGCAACAAGCTTGGGAGCGATTTAAAATTTTAACTGAAGAACTAATTGCTAAGCGTTTGACGATGCCTTTAGATCAATTTTTACTGAAAGTTATCAGAGCTTATAGAAAATCTGGATTGAAAAAATTGGATTTCCCGCTTCGCCGGGATTCTGAGAATCGAGGGTTTTGGGCGTATCGTCATTCAATTTTCGGGCCGGAACGACAAACTTTATGGAAATTACCTTATTTGATTTTTGATAGCGCGCCTACTTTGCAAGTAGTCATTGAGAGATTAGTTGATGCTTATGCTCCTTTGGGAATGGTGGAGCATTTGGGAAAATACTATACTTCCCAAGGATTTTTGAAGAAGATCTTATTACCAGTCAAACGCGGGCGACCTGAGGTTTTCGCTTATCACCGAAAACAGGGATGGACAGCACCGCAAATTGTTAAAAAGCAGCAAGAATTAATCGAAAGTATTGAGCAAGAATTCAAAAATCGTCCCAACCCGCTAATTGCTAGAACAGGCACGATAGCTGATGAAGCTTATTACTTGTATCGAAAAATCTATCAATGGATGCGAAGTTATGGTTTGGGGACTAGAGGTTTTACCATTATTGGTCCTGATGTTTTGCGGAAAAAATTAGCCCGTCAAGTGGGGAGCAAAAAAATGCAACAATTGTTACCTCCTGGACTACTCGGAGGTTTACTCATAACTTGTCGGAGTTATGATAATCTCTGTGATCTAATCCGAATGAAGAAGAAAGATAGCGCCGGTTTTCGGAAATTACGTCGAAAGTGGTACTCTCAAGATCCATTGGCAGATCAAAAAATGATGGAAGTTAAAAAGAAGTTAAGAGAACATCTTAACGAGATTCTTGATGAACTTCGGTTTCAACTATTACCAGAATTACCTTTAGTTCTTAAGCCTAAAGATCCTCATCATTATAAAGCCAAAAATTATTTTGTCTACCCAATTTACCTGAATACTTAGTGGCCAGGAATCTTTAAAAAGCGCGCCACCTTTTTCTCCAATTCCGGAAACATTTCATCAAAAGCCTGATCAGTAAGGCGACTCCATTCTTTTTTAGAATGTTGGGCTGGACCTAAAGTTTTAGTGACTGAAATTTTTGTTGGATAGTGGATCAAAATCGGCTGATAAGTTCGAAGCTGATTTTTCCGATCATAAGGTCGAGTGTGGGTTATAGAACTAGCATGAACAAGTCCAAAAGTTCGACCCACTTCTTTTGGGTTTAAATGCCATTTAGTCATAATCCCAGATCCTTCTCCAGAACTCTCTCCAAAGAAGTCGTTTCTCTTTGGGAGAAAGCATTGGCTGCCAGGTCCAATACCAAGCGTAATCAAACTCCATTAATATATCTTCGAGTTCAAGCATTAGAAAGATAGCGAAATCGGGAGCTGCCCCCGAAACCTGGTCTTATGAGAACCAGATGATTCTATTATATCTTATTCCTATTTATTTGCAATTCTTCGCCAGATTGTTAAATATTTCCAGAAATTAAACTGCTCCAAAGCTTCAGCGTCCCAGACTTCTGAAAAATTAATGCGATTCTTGGTATCAACTATTACTTGATAGGAAGGATCTAAATCCGGAATAATCGTGGAGTCAGGAACCGCATCATGAACTACCCAGACTTCTTTAGGTGATAGCTGCTGAAGTTTTTGTTCCCATCGATCTCGAATCAAGAAAAATGGAGTGGTAGCTAAATTAGGCCAATATCTTTTTCCTAACATCCAAGCTTCAATAAAATCTAAAATAATGATATTCCAATTAGTTTCAGTGACAGAGAAAAAATCTTGCCTGGCAGTTTCTTGGATGACACCATGTTTTTGAGTCCATTTGTCACTAAAAAAGGGAAGGGGCTCGTCAATAATATCAATTAGCTTCAAATGAGAAATCTTGAAATCACGATGATTAATCAAATATTCCCAAGTTCGAGACCACCAGGGTAAGTTTTGGGCGGGCTCACCCATCCCTATTCCAATCCATAAAATAGAAACAGGATTCATAACTCAATTATATCTTAAAAGCGTGCCTTAGAGGCTACGTCTTTTGAACTGTGGAGCATAACCTTGGTTTTCTTGTAATTGTTGATTAAGCCACTCCATGCTCAGATTATGCATAGTACGCCAACAATAGAAACAGAGACGATTCTGCATTCGGGCTGGAGTTCCCAGGCCCATCTGACGTCCACAGTCTTGGCTACAAAAAACCTCTTTGATCGGTATTTGTTGATAATAACCTAAGTTTTCCAATTCGCTAGTGATTAACTTATAAAGTTTTTCTTGAAATTGAGGTTGCTGAGTTAAAGCATAAAGAGCCATTCCATCAATTTCTTCCACCGGTTTTCCTAATTTTTGAGAATATGCTGAAATTTGTTGCTGATAAAAATTATATTGTAAATGATTGATGTGCTCAAAGAGTTCTGGTGGGATGACTATTTGCCAACTACGAAGGACAGGAGAATCCAGTCGGCTTTGGCGTCCCCGGCGTTTTTTAATTTCTGCAATGGATAGAGTTTCTTTGACTTCCCCCTCTGGAATATGGTAATATCCCGTCCAAAATTCGTGGGAAAGAACCAAGGTAACTTGGATAGGCCCCGCTTTCTTAATGTACTCAACAGAACCTCCACCCGAAACTGGTAGGGTGAACATTCCGGCTCGATGGCTTAAGACATCTCGATGTCCACTACGAGCCAAAGCTCTTCGGTATCGAAGAAAATCCTCTAAAGTATCAGTTTTTTGATAGCGCCGTTCTAAAGATCGGAGATCTTCATCAGCATTTCGTCGATAATCCATAATTCTAGTATATCATTTCGCTATAATGAAACTATGCATCCAGGAATTGAATCTCAATGGGAAGATTTTGTTAAACTTCTACTTGCTTCGGGAAATCCTCATCTAAAGGAACACTTGAAAAAACCTTTAGTTCAGCATTTAATTACGATGTGTGTCATTCGTTTAGTTCCACATCAAACTGGAGCTAGAGAAGAAAATTGGCAAGAGAAACGACCTTACTTGTGTATGGAACATACCATTCTGGTTAATGGATGTTATTTTCAAGGTCGGGATCTTCCTTCCAAATACCATCTTGGGATCCCTAAATTGTGTTATGGAAATAGTATCGATGCTCTAGAGCGGTATCAAAAACTTCATTATGTCGAAGGTTACGCCCAGGCTATTATTCCAATTCAGCATGCTTGGAATCTTGATAAACAAGGAAAGATTGTGGAGCTAACTCTGGCTGAGCATCAGTTACGACCTCTGACGGGTTTAGAATATTTTGGAATTGCCTTCAAAACTCCTTATATTCAAGCAGAAATGAAACGACGTAAACTAGCCGCCATAAAACGAGGCCGAAAAGATTACAATCCAAGTTTAATTGATGATTGGGAAAATAGCTGGCCGCTCCTCCAAGACAAGAAAACTTTGCAAGAGGCTATTATTCCCCCAGGAAAAATTTCGCTTTTCAAAGATTAATTATCTTTTCATAATGATAAAAAGTACTTTCGTCAACTAAATCCCAGGGCCAAGAAATTTGATTTTCCTTCCACTGTTTCATCAGCGTATTAATTTTTTTAACTTGTTCTTGGATAATTGGTGTCATTTCAGTCACCGCATCCCAGGCTGTCAAAGCACCTAACTTCCCATCGTTGAAATGGTAAAGATCCACCACGGTATAAGGTTCATCCCATCCCTCGTGACCATGAGCCTCTACTTTAGCGAAATAATTAGAGTCTAAAGGGATTACCGAATACAAAGTTCCAATCCCAATAAAGGCAGAACTATATTTGGTAGATAGTTCTTGATATTTCTGATATGCCTCTTCTCGGGCTGCATCTAAAACGGTTTGTTGCTTTTTATTTTCTTTAACTTTGGCCATCAATTCAGCGCTTTTCATAACTTGGATCCTCGATCTTAGAGATAATTCTCCCAAATTTTCAACTTGACGTTCGATACTTAACCAGAGATCATAATCACCTTGACGCCAGCATCCATCAACTCCATGATGCCAGCCTTCGGCACGCAACTTATCTTGAAGATGGCTTAACTGAATTTCTGCTTCTTGCCGGATTGGATAAGGTCCATGATTAGTAATTTTTTGACCTACATGCTCCGAAGCACCGATACATGGAGAATCGCAAATCTCTTGACTTCGATGTTCCCGAATGAAATAATTGGTTTTGACGAGTTCAATCGCCATTATTTTTTCTCGACTGGATGTTTACAGATCGAACACCAGGCTGTTAAATCAGTGATGAGAGCCTGGCACTGAGAACACTTCAGGGAAGATTCTGAGTCTTTAGCCGCATCCCGAGGGACGGTGGGTTCTGTTACTAAAATAAAACGTTTACTGAATTTTTTAAAATCGCCCAAGGCGCTAAGGTATTTTCTGTTCATGGCAGCAGTCTATCCTCAAATTTAAGAAAAGCAAGTGGAATCGACCGAAGCAACTATTCGACAATGCCTTTTTTATTCAATCTCGATGCCATAGACTACCATCCCTTGAAAAGATGGCAAGGGAGGCCATCTTAAGTTACAATAGATTATGGTTGTCTCCGCTGAGAGTATCCCAGAGATTCTTCAAGATTGTGCTCCGAAGTTGATTCAAAATCTAGTCATTGGAGATCTTCTAGGTCGTGGAGTAGACGGATATGTGTATCAATCTCAATCAGGTTATGTTATTAAATTTTCTCTCAGCTCTTCAGAAGCTCAAATTGCTGAATATTTAAGACATCATCCCCATCCCGGATTTCCGAAGATCGAAGCAGTTTGGGATCTAAGTCATCGGTGTCAGGTAATCCCTCCATTTTATGCTATTGTTCGAGAAGAGATTTCTGAAGTTAGTGAAAATAATTTACGAATTTTGAACCTTTTAACTCATTTAATGTATTTGGCTAGTTCCAAATATATCATTCACTCCGAATTTATTCAACAAGTAGAGAGAATTCGTAATGATTTTATTCAACGAATAAATCCAACGCCTCATCAACGGCATCAATTTGAACGAATTCGAAAATTAGCTTTATGGATGCGAAGAATTGGTTTATATGGCTCTGATTTTGGAGGTTCTAATTGGGGAGAAAGAGCTAATGGAGATCTAGTAATCCGAGATTTCAGTCAATTCACTTTTGTTCCATCCAGAAGTGGATTCGAAGTTCCCAGACTCAGGCAAAATCCCGATTCTCCTCAAGAAGGTACTCCAGCGAAAAAGAGAAGTTTAGCCAAAAAACTCCCTTTTAAAGGACTTCTGGGCGGAACTTTGAAACAAGGGCCTCTACCTCCGGAATTGAGAAAGTATTCCCCTGGTTCTTGGGAGCGTTTTAGCTACCGACTCCGGCAAGTTGCCAAGCGTCGAGTCGAATTATTGAGTCGTTATTTTCCGGAATATCAGCTCACCGAAGATGATCTTGATGATTTGGTAGCTGATGCTTATTCTGATTATCTGGTAACTAAATCTCTGATTCATGCCAGAAATTATCTAAATACTCAAGTCGATCTTTGGCTTACTAAGGGAATTCATCTTCCAAGCAGCAGTGTCCAAGATTGGCGAGCAACCTTATTAACAGAAGCCTTAGGATCCATCAATGAGTTCTTTAAGAAATCTACCAAGAAGCAAAAACGAAAGCTGTTAAGGGCCCATAAAAAATATTTAAGAGATAGACCTTGGATTCCTGATCCCCATCAAGAAATTCTAGAACATCAATATCAAAGTCAACGAGAAGCTTTAACACCAGAAGCTGTGGCTTCTCCTTGGATTACACTCTTTAAAGCCATGCGAGGACGAGAAGGTCTCCAAGATATTGCTTCACCAGAAGCTGAGGATGTTGTTAATATCGCTGATTTACAAAAAATTTTGAAAACAGCGATGAAAAAAGCTCTAATGCCTAGGGAAATTGAAATTCTTAAAATATATTATGGGCTTGGTAAAGAAATTCCAAAAACTTTAGATGCTATCAGTGAATATTTCCGCGTCACCCGAGAAAGAATTCGCCAAATTAAAGTCCGGGGACTTCGAAAACTTCAGGAATATTTCGAAGATCAAGGATTTAATTGGTGAGATTTAAGTTTTCTTCCGTGCTAAAGTCTTAAGTTTTCCCAGCAATAAATATCGTTGATGCATCGAAGAACTTTCTTGCTGATCCCAGGCGACGTAATCATGAAATAAGGGCAACAAGGCTGCTGCAATCTGGTGTGGTTCTAATTTTTGATTCAGAGGTCCATGTAAAATACAGTTCCAGGCTTCATCCAACATTTCGTAAGGATCATCAGCCAAAGATTGTCGGAGGTCTTCCAAAGTTCGACCCGGATCTTGGGTCTTCATGGCTATTGTCATTACTTTTAAGATTTTAGGATGCAACCAACTGCTACTTCGAGGTGAAAGCATCGTCAATAACAGATGTTCAGTTCCGATTCGATCTGGATATCCGTTCCGGATCCGCAAATCAGCAACTCCCTGTAACAGGGAGCCACAAATTGGACTGAAGGGTAGACTTCCTAGGGCCGTTTTATTCAAATCCGATTTTTTCTTTAAAAGCTTTTGAAGTAGCTCGTAACCGATATGATGGCGTTGGAGAGCCTGACCCGCTTTGCTTTCCGGATCTTTGGCCAAAGCTAAGAGAAGATGAGTCGAATCAATATATTCGTCGCCAGCTTGAATCGCCTCTTGTCGAGCATTTTCCAGAGCTTTTCTAGCTCGATCTGTGTAATTACTGAACATAGCCTTATTCTAATCGAGAGTTTTGGGAAAGCAAGCTAATTCAACCGCTCGGGACGAGTCAGGGCTTCATCGAGTCGTTGATAAACTTGTTGATATCGATCACGTTCGGAATCGGAGAGCTTAGGTCGGTCGGCGCAACGAAGCTTCAGGCACATTTCCGGACCATGACCGCAATCTTCATCAAGGATGACACTCAGCGCCGCTCGATGATTCCAGAGAAAATTATGATTTTGAGTAGTAATGGCTTCGGAGATAAGTCGATCCTCAATTACGTTGGCTTGTCGATTTAAAGTTTCCAACCAGCCTTCTTCCATCGGAGCCAAATCCCGAAGCCCACCATCAGCTTCAAAATTTAAAGGTTCTCCGTTCTCATCAGTCCGATATTTTAATTTGATTACAGCATTACAAAGATCCTGGTGAATATGTCGTAAATCTTCAAAGTTTAACATCTACATTCCTATTCTTGGAAAGAGTTTGGATTTAGTGGAGTTATGCTCGTTTCCCATTATTCTATTAGAATATTTAAAAAGCAATTTACAAATCATATCCGATAATTAACGGAATTCGTTCTAAAGAACATGGCTTATTAATTAAAAATGTCAAGACATCATAATTTACCTTGGAGTCTTGCTTTTATACTTATCCGTGTTATAAGGCAATTACTTAGCACAGATCCTGCAAGTGCTGGAAGTACGGGCTAAGTAGGAGATTAATATGGCTGCATCTGAGGCTGAAAAAGCCAAGTTATTGTCTGTTTATACCTTGCCTGGACCTTTTAGGTTACGAGTAGTTCCTTTAACCGTGGCATTGGGAACTCATCCTCCAGCAGCACGGGATCTTAAAGGAATTGTCCGCCAAGAATTGCAAAAGATCTTTGAAGCCACCAAAGATACTCCAACTAGAATTTGTCCAGAAGATATTACCGTTGATTCTGCGGTTCTTGAGGGCTAGCGGAGAGGCCGAGTACGCCAGTTGGGCTCGAATTTTCTACGATTGAATTTAAACGAAGAGTCTGGGGAAAACCCAGGCTCTTCGTTTCTAGCATCTGGGAAATAATATGTATCTAAAAGAAGCAATTTGTCAATGTGGTTTACAATATCCAGTGGGGCAATTACTATGCACTTGTGGTTTGTTTGTTGGTAATATCTTACCGAATTTCAATAAATATGTTATTACTTTGCCAGCCCACGTAATTTTCGAACGCTTAAGTGAGATGGGGCCCTATGCGGGGCCAAAAAGGAAAAGAAAATGGCGATGGAAAAATGGAAAGACAATTTTTGAAATTAATGGGCAGGCAGCCTATGTTAAATATCATAAAGAATTAGAAATTTTTCAGAGAAATCCACAATGCCAACGTTGTCATCGTCTTGGAACTCAATTTTTAGTTTTTAGTCGTTTTCCAAGTCAGCAACATCGAGACTCATCACATCTTAATCTTCAATTTGTGACTGGTGATTTTTATCTAATGACTATCGATCATATTGTTCCAAAGGCTCATGGTGGTTCTAATGATTCAAATAATCTCCAGACAATGTGTTGGAGATGTAACTGTGACAAGGGAGATTCTTTGGGATAAAAACATCATTTTTGCATGTTATTTAGTTTTTCATTCTTGTTAAGGACTTCTTGGTCCAGAAATTCGGCTTGCCCATAAACGGCTCTAACTAAACCAATAACTTCACCTTTGTCATTCAAAATCGGGGAGCCAGAATCGCCGGGTCGGAGACCGCAGGGCCATAGTTCCACACCACGCTGGGATAAATAAATATAACCTTGAGTGACTCGCTTACTAATTTTCGCAATCCGTTCGGGCCCAAAAATTTTGTCTTGAGTTTTTAAGAGAACTAGACCATCTTCTCCAGTTTCCGTTTGATGATCGACGATCCATTTGACGACTCGGGCCGGTTTTCCATCGACACTGCACCCGGTATGCTTCTTAATCACATGTCCGATTGTCAAGACTTCATCTGGTCCAATAATAACTCCCCGCCCTGTCGTATCACAGGTTTCGACCGTGACTCCCGAATCAATATATTCTAAATCACCGATTCGATTAGAATTTAAACATCCGCTTAATCCCAAGAAAATTATCAAGAGCCACGACTTCAGCATGCATCTATTCTAACTCCGGAAATAAAATATCTCTTAAATTTTATTAATTAGTTTCTCAGTGTCATCAATCGCTTTCAACAAATATTTCATTTCTCGTTGATGAGCCTCTTCTTGATGATATTTAACAGAATAGGTATGTTCCGAAATCCAATGATGAGTCTGAAGATATTCCAATCTTGTTTATCTATGATTTGATCGGACATAATTTATAAGGCTCCTACTATTACTTTTTCAATTGATAATTCAATCTTATGCAAGAATTGGCACTAACGCTACAATATCTTTGGCAACAAATTTTTTATTACAATATCTACACCAATCTGCCTTAGAAACTAAGGGTTGGCGGCCCCATGGATTTTGCTCTGCAATTTCACTAAAGAAATCACTATATATCCGTTCGATATTAAAAGTTGAACATTTGGCATGAACTATACCTAATACAATCTGTTCATGTAGCGCCCCATCTGGGGTAACATGTATTTTGCTCATTAGACAATGATAAGACTAAAATAAAAGTATGTCAATAACAAGAAATTTCTGGCTTCTTTTGTTTTGGTAACGCCACAAATTACTTTCAAACAATTATGTTATCACGACGTGAATCATCAACTCCTTCCCAATCCGTTTCATCCAATCCAGCCTGGCTAAAAAGCATCTTTTGCTCAAAGCCAACATCATGAAGCGTCACCCAAGGCCCCATCATTTTATCGGGAGTAACATGAAGTTCTAAATATGCCTTCTCGTTCCAAAAAGGTTTCCGAATTTTCTTAAATCCTTGATCAACTAGTTCTTTAGCAGTCATTTGGTTCCTCCAAAAGAAATTCTAAACCACGCTTTTTTAATTCTGTTTGACAGTCACTGATTGCTACTTCTTGGGTTCGGCCATAACCACGAATTCCTCCAAAACCAGGAAGCCAAGCTTGCCATCGACCGGAATCGGAGAGGTGCAGAGCCCATTTTCCAATTAAGATTGGTGATGTTGTTTTTAATCGCATTTGAAGATCCATTCAAACTATTGTAACATTAATTCATAATTTGTCATTTTTTAGCGATCTTGAATTCGGAAGTGACATCGACAATTGGCTTCTCAATCAAAAAAACCTGATGAGATGCAAAAACTCGACAAAAAGTAGCGTCATAAGCATCATTGACCGGATATCCTAAAAGTTGTTGAACTAATTGATAGGGATGGTCTTCATCAAAATCTTCCTCGTCCTCTTCCTTAGAAACTAAAGCAAAATCTTGTTTAACTTTTTCGGAGATTGAAGGATGATCTTTCAACGCTTTCTTAAAAATTGCGGATAATTGACTGGAAGTAACTTCACCATTGCCATAGCAGCCTTGATGTTGATTTCGACTTCGGAATTGGGAGACAATACTGAGATAAAAATTGACATCCTCTTTAGTCAAACCACTAAGAATTTCAGTTTGATAAGCATCGGCATCGTTCTCCCAACTATTAATGTGTAATTGATATCCAACAGGAATATCCATGGTTACCTCTCAGCCTCAGAGTTTAACTCCAGAGATACTAATGACAAGGCTTAGTGGCTGAGCTTGGTAGTTAGCGACTCTCAGATTTTGATTAAATCCTAAATAAATTCAGTTCTTTACTTTTTTAAAACTAACGATATCATCTCAAAATGAGCAAAATTTGGGTCATCCTAGGAGCCGGTCATCTAATTCGAGATCTCCAAGATGCCATTAACAGCCGTCACGATATCCTTCGTTGTATCGTTACCAATCAACCTTTAAACGATGCTATTGTAGCCAAAATCCAAGTTCCGATTATCAATTTAGCAGATTATCATCCTCGATCTCAGGATCTCCATCTTTTCGGATTTTTAAACCCTGATAAAGAAAGGTTTCTGAAATCCTGCCACAAACGCTTTGCCGGACTTGACTTTCAATTTGGAAATTTGATTCATGATCGTGCCTACTTAGCAGATGTCAAATTGGGATTCGGAAATTATTTGGGACCAATGTCAGTGGTAGCACCAGGAACAGTTCTAGGAAATCACAATTATTTGAATCGTTGCGCTTCGATTGGCCACGATGTCGTAATTGGAGACTTCAATCACTTCGGACCTTCCAGCGTCATTTGTGGTAATACTCAAATTGGAAATAAGAATTATTTTGGAGCTAATTCGACCCTCATCGATGGTAAAAGGATCGAAGATGGGATTACGATTGGGGCGGGTGGATTGGTCAGAGAGCATCTTCAAAAATCTGGGACTTATGTCGGAGTTCCGGCTAAAATGTTAAATAGAGAAAAATGAATCCAGTGATTGAAATCATTTTATGCCGAGTCTTTGTTTAGTTTCTTCGTAAGTAGCAGGTTTTAGATTCATTTCATTCATGATTCTTAGAAGCCTTTCAACTAAAGCTTCGTTTGTTGCTAATTCTTTTTTTTCTCGATTATAATAAATATTATCTTCGATTCCTATTCGGATATTGCCGCCGAAGACTAGAGCTAAGAGGTTAGCTGGCAATTGAAATTGCCCGATTCCTGCAAGACCCCATTCAGCATTAATTGGAAGTAAAGAATGGATGGCGCCAAAGGTCGCAGGATGTAATTCTGAGGTTCCCAAAGATCCTAGTAAAAATTGAAAATATGGTCTATCATCTTTAATAATTCCTGTTTTTAACATATGATTAGCTTTAGAAAGCATTCCGGGTTCAAAAATTTCAAGTTCTACTTTTATATCTTTATCCATCATTTTTGATGCTAACTGATGAATTATATCAGGACTGTTAACGGAAGCCGTTTTAATAAAATTTAAACTTCCACAAGTTAACGATGCTAGATCTGGTTTGGCGTCTCCTTCTAGTTCCAGACATTCCGATCGTCGTTCAAAATCACTCCAATTCCGACCACTTGTTGTAAAGCTTAGAAATAATTTATTATTTTTGGAACGAATACCTTCGGCAATAGTTTTAAAAGTTTCTTTTTTCCATGTTGGGTTTCCATTATCATCTCGTGGATGGATATGAAAAATAGTACACCCTAACTCTGCACAATTAAGAGCTGTTTGTATTATTTCAGTGGTAGATATTGGTACATGTGGTGTCATTAATTTGGTCGGAATCATACCCGACAAACAGACATTTATTATGGGGTTAAGCATATTTCCAAATAAATCCTTTATGTGTTTTTTGTTTATCCATCAATACATTACTAATTTTAGACGCGCTAAATCCACTACGCCCTGCTTCTGCCGCTGAATTAAAATTTTGTATAATCATGCCAGTCTTTACATCTATTTTAGAAACTTTCTTTTTATAAAAAAGTTTATTATTTAAAAGTCTAATTCTAGAAATACTATCTATTGAAACGTTAAATTTAAAAGCCATTCTAGCATCAAAAGTTGCCGCTGGTTCTTTAGTCTTAACAGCTTCTTCTATAATAAATTTTTTAATTTCAGGTGTAATTTTAAGTCTTTTACTGGAAACCAGGGCATCATTTGCATTTTGTTTTTTTGTGCCATCATACAAATGGTCTGGATTAACATCATTTCTAGCTGGTACTTCATTTGAATATGGTAATCCATCTTGGAATTTATGGCAGGCTTGATCAATTTCTTCATATTTCATTCCAAGTTTGTTTGCTAATAATAGTCGATGTAATCTGTATGGACGAGATTTAATATTTATTATGGCGTAACCTCCAGCCCCCACATGCGGATATAACCATTCATTCTTACTAGAAATAATTATTTTAGTTTTAACATAAGATAAAAGATTAGGATCATTTGGTCCTGTTAAATTATGTTTTATCCTTCCTTGTTTTGAACCAAGGTGATTTCCTCGATTTAGAATTTCCCGATATCGAGCATTATCTTTATGTGTCCCCTGTTCCAAATGTTCCGGATTAAAGCAATCTTCATGATTGCAAATATGCATAATTATTTTATCAGAAATCAAAGGTTCATTAAACAATTCATATGTTAGCCGAGAGAGGAGTCTTACTTTGCCCTTATGCCCCATTACTGGCCTTCTAGTCCCTGATAAGGATGAATGTTTATCAGTCGTCCAACAAGGAGTTCCCCTTTTTTCACAAAAATAAGAAGACTTTTTTATAGCAATACTTTTTATATAAATTTTAATTTCTTCATCAGATAAGTTTATCTTGCGACGGGTGTACTCAATTCCACATAGTCTAGACAGATTCCCTATGTTAGTAAATAATTTACGAATATTAGCTCTGGATATACCTTGATTTGTAAAATCAGTTAATGAAGGAATTGTTTTTATATTTTTATAAAATTCTTTGGTAAATTTAATTATCCAAATCTTTTTTTCTTCATCTTCCTGGTCGGCTTCCTTGAGCGCATTGCCTAATGTTTTATTTATAAGTTCTTTTTTCATGTTTCTGATTAATAGTATACCATTTTTAGAATGGATCTTCGATCTTTGTCCAAGAAATCCCTTAGTTATTTAAAATTGGTGAATAGAGAAACAAAAGAATTGGCGACCAACGAAACCCGCTTAGGGCTCTAACTCTTAAAAAAGTTCTTGAGTTGTTTGATAATATAGGCGACTGTTTCGGAATTCAAATTTTGATTCAAGGGTAAACAGAGAGACCTCTGATAAAAATCCAAAGCATGCGGGGTTTTAGCTTGAGGATCTAGGGGTTGATATTTGACCGTGTTATAGATTCCATTGGTCAGTAAATGTTTGGCTAAGGGATTACGCTTTCGACTATCCCGAAGCCGCAGCCAAAATAGATAGACATCGTTTTCCACCTCATCGTTTTCGGGTGGAAGATCCAAATACTGATTCAAACATTGGAGTCCTTTTCGATATTGCTTGACGACCTGAAGTCTTTTGGATAAAAATTCTTCGATCTTGGCTAATTGAGATAAACCCAGCGCCGCATTAAGATTATTCATCGGAAGCTTAAGACTCGGTTCTCCAATCTCTAATTCCCACCAAACATCTTTTTCTTTACTTTTGGCAAAACCACTAGCATGCAGATCTTTAATTCCATAATAAGATAGAGATTTTAATTTTTGGGCTAACTCTGGGTCATGGGCTAAAATCATTCCTCCATCTCCGACAACGAGAATTTTATTCATGTCGAAAGAATAAGCGGCAATATCATAATCTAAAGCCGTATATTTTCCATTAAATTTAGTGAAAGGGGAGTTAGCGGCGTCCAAAATTAATTTAATATCGGTTCTTCCAATCTTGTGGAGATAATTTTTAATCGACTTTAAGTCTAAAGGATACCCACCGTACTCTAGAAAAATAATCGCTTTAGTTTCTAAATGGAGATGCTTTTTCAAAGTAGTGAGATTAAGATTCGGAACTTGAGAATCAACATCAACAATTACTGTTTGAACTTGAAACAAATCCAAAACATTTTTGACTCCAAAAAAATGAATATTAGGAATAATGACTTGATCCTTGGGTCCGAGTCCAAGGGCCTTAAAAATCAACCAAAAACTATTGGTACAGCTGTTGGTAGCAATCCCGTGGGCGAACCCAATCTTTTTTGCAAACTCTTGTTCAAATTTCTCGGTCACCGCTCCCATCCCCACTAAATGGGAATCGAGAACTTCTTTGAGGGCCGCAACATCTTTATCATCAAAACTATTACCAAAAACTGAAATCATCGGTAGTACTGACTCACTCTCTTATAGTTATTATTACCATCTTTTTCGGCGGAAATAAAATCAAGGATTTTAAAAGGACAGTGACCAAACTTCTGATAAAACCGATAGTCATTAGCATGGCCGTAGAAGATCAGATAATCAGTCGGGTAAGGATATTCTTTAGCGATTTTCCGGATAAAGGAGTAATTAGAAATATCCATGTGCCCGAAGTCTTGAAGGGGTGCTAAAGGAAAAATAGTTTCTTTATGTTTGACCTTAGTAATTAAGACTGGAGCTAAAGAATGAGCTTCTTTTAATTTGGCAAAATAATCAGAATTTAGAATTTTAATATCGGCATCCAGAAATAAATATCGCTCGGCGTCATAATTTTTAAGGCAGAAGTCACGTCTTCGACCTAAGTCTTCCATTAATTTAGATAGCATGGCATTCGATAGCTGAGAAAGTTCGCAATAAAGATATTTCGAATCTTGTTGACTCAAGAAATTTTTAATCTTCTCGGAGGGCCCATTACTGACACAAACATGAATAAAATCTTGACAGCTTTGAGCTTGGAGCGCTTCGACTAATAACTTGAGGCAATCAAAGGCCCCGTCAAAAATTGGAGTAATGATACAGAGAAAAGGGAAAGCCATAGTTAAAGCCTACCATATTTTGTTATCATCCAAGAATGAGACGAAAAAATCCTAGTGGCCGATGCAGTGGTAATTCCGGTGAAATTCTTTGGAAATTATTAACGGATCCTCGGGGAGTTTCCGAAAAAGAACTTCGAAACAAATACTGGCTCAATGAACGGGCTCGCCGTTATTGCCGAGAATATCTTCGAAACTTTCGTCCTTTTCGGGGTTTAGTGATCGAAGAAGGACATCGTGGAGATCGACGGATTAGATTACGGGCTTTGCCTCCCCAACTTTTAGCAGCTAGTAAATTATTTCCTAAACACCGAAAATTAAAGCGAAAACGCCGCTCCTAATAATAGTGTTTATTGCAAGTGGCCCGCATCGGATGTACGTCAATATCACTGATGAGGCTCTTACAGGTCTGACAAATAATTGGGGCTTGAGCCAGGCGCTCCGCAGTCCAATTATCGAAGCACTTAGTTTGGCAAAAATACAAAGTAATATTCCAATTTTTTCCGTATTGGAACAACCAAATCTCCGGATTTTCTGGCTTCTGATGACAATAATGACAAGTGAAATCAGGCATTGTTATTAAAACCCGTAAAGTTCTTTGAGGAATCGCATCACTGGAACCTGGGATTCACCGGCGTCGGGCGCGAGCTTGGCAGCACGATCCAAAAGAGTCAAACTTCGACGAATTAACATCTCTTTGATTTCATCTTTGGAAGGTAATTCTTTGGTTTCCCAGGTATTATCAGTAACGGGCTGCAAAGATTGGATTGGCTGCCCATCATTAGGTTCTTGATGACTATTGGAAAACGATTGATGACCTTCCGGGAGTTTAGGAAGTCCCGCAATCTCAAAAGTTTTAGATTTAACATACTTCCCAACACCATCAACAATTCGAATTTGATATTTTCCCCCGCCATATTTAAGTCCAACTTTCTCAATGATGTCAGGGATGGTTACCGGTAAGTAAAAGGTTTCTAAATAACCGACAATTTTCAGTCCTTTGTAAGTCTGCGGTTCTAAACGTTGAAGTTGGAGCTTATAGTCAGAGCAATCTTCACGGCTTACATCATCCCAGAGTTGTTTCAACTGAGATGTGACATCCTCGTCAGGGGAATCTTGAAATCCATCGACAAAGAGATTATCGGAATTCTTTTTGGTTTTAGTCATGCCACTAAGATAACAAATCTGGAAAGCAAGGCAAGGTTAGTCCAAACTTCGACTTAAGATTTAATTGGATCCTCGATGCTTTTCCTGCTGGTGAGACCCAGCAATAAATCCAACCAAAAAAATTAGAAACACAAAAAACCCGATGGCATCACCGATAGGAGAGCCACTTTCAAACCAAGATTCCGCTATTAACATTAGTGGACTGGCTTTAGATGATTGCCATAAAAAATCATCGTCAATTCAACCGGAAGTCGGAGTTGGGCCCCATTTAATTCCGAAATAACAGGATGGCACCCATTAATTTCCACTGGAATTTGAGTCTCAACATCCACCATCCCACCATTTTGATATTTTCTCCGCAAACCTTTGGTCGTTAGACTTCGACGTGGATCGACATCGGAGAGATTCTGACCTTGAGTCAAAATGGAACTAATTGACCCGCTATAAAAGAGCATCTGGTTATAGGATAATTTGACTTCTCCATAACTATAAATCGTGGCTCGATCTTGGGGCGAAGTATTAAGACCTAAATTAAGAGAAACCGCATGAATTCGAAATAAGTGATGTTCAGGGGGTTCCCCAGGAACCTGCGTCGAAATTTGACACGACTCTTGTTCCGATGGCCAAATGGCATGAGAGTATAAGGTTCCTTTCAAAACTTGGAGCAAACCCGGGATTCGTTTGACGGAATTTGGGAGTGCAGTCATCGCTGATGGAGGCGCTGGTTCTTTTTTAAATTTTTCGATCAGAGATCCATCAATCGGAGCCATCAATTTTCCGGCTGGAGGACAAAACTCTAAATGGGATTGATATAACTGAGAAGGAACCAGATCCGAACAAGTGTAACATTTCCGCATCCGCGTCTGATCCGCGAGATAGGCTTTGTATTTAGCTAGCGCCTCTAGCCCAAATTGATCCGAAATACTATTTTCAATCGCCACATTTACAGGTGAAGATACCATATTCTTTTTATAACCAAGAAATATCCAAAGACAAGGTAAACTGATACAATCATAAAATGAAGATCGTCGATTGGCGAACCCGACAGAGTTTGCAAGTTGGAGATATTGCCGATTGGGGCCCGACACCCAAAACATATTTATGGTGTGGAGGAACTACAGGAAAATAGCTGACCCAAGGTCGAGTCAAGATTCAATTTTTGAAGAATGATCATCAGGGAAACCGGTATCTTTCCAAGATTATTATCTGGTGGCCCTTATCGATTCGATTTTTGACTCAAGATGGACTTCGAGTTGGGTATATTATTGATTAGAGGTTCACCTTTTATTAAATAATTGGTAACATTTTTCCTCTTCTTTTTCAATACAAGGTGTTATTGATTATAATTTTGGTATGAGTGATGATGAACTACGGCGTCTAGAGCGGGAAACTCGTGGCGGGGACCCAATGGCAATTAAACGCTATCATGATTTTCGAAAACGATTAGGTTTGCCGAATTATACTTGGCAACAACATCAGACTACTAGACATTTGATAAATGAAGAAGACTGGTCGAGGTATCAAATTTTTAATATCGACC
>Ga0334722_10000499_pt1 | contig 57586 bp, 52 predicted proteins | sample C3_bottom_MG_FD_207210 | JGI IMG/M metagenome (GOLD analysis project Ga0334722, IMG submission 207210) | Sediment microbial communities from Yellowstone Lake, YNP, Wyoming, USA - C3_bottom | ecosystem: Environmental > Aquatic > Freshwater > Lake > Sediment | place: USA: Wyoming | collected... | reverse complement strand
TCATTTTGTTCGCAATTGGCGCTGAAGTCATGGACATTGGGTGGGGTCTTACGCATGCGGCAGGGGAAAACCGTTCGATTCCAATCAGTTACGGCCGCAAAATGGTTTATCTCTTAAAGTCCTGATAAACAGCCTTGTAAGTCAACTTCCCATCTTCGTTGAATTCTTCCCACACGCCAACTCTATGGCCGTTCTCAATTGCACCGCGAACAGCTAGGTATTTCTTGCCTTGCACCGTTCCTCGCCACTCCTCGACACGCCCGTCCTCCGCTTGAACCACTGGAACCACAATCAGCATGAAGATAGTCAACAGCCACTTCATTCCGTGCCCCTTTCCGTGGAGAGTTGGTTGCGGATTTTTTTGCGTATCTTCTGCTTATTAATCAGGGGGGCGCTCCGCGCCGGGTACGGATCTTTCAACGATCGGGGTCAGTTGGTCCCATCTTGTTTACGGTCCTCTGGCAAGGCTCTACTGCTTCATCTCCGTAGGAAGTTTCTTTTTCCGCTGCCTGGTCAGAAGGACACTTTCCTCCGGCCGGGCGTTGTGTTTCGTGGGCCGGATCGGTCTGCCCGACATCACCGATGTCGCCACACCGCCCGCTGCTGCTTCACGGCAGTCTTTCGCCGTCAGTCTACCCAGCATGGGATTGGAATCAACCGAAACCGATGCGCAGGTTGTGTGTTGAGACGGCAGGGGTAGATGTAGGAGATCCGGCCGCCGGAGAGGGTACTGCGGTCCGTAGTCCGGGAATGGGTCGTGGCAGGAATGATCCAACAACTGGGGTGACCGTCCAAGGAGTTTCAGCGGGTCAAAATGCCGCCCGAAGTGATGGAGGATCTTGCGGACGACAGGGGCTTGTGTGATGAAGCCCACGATGCACATTCTCTCGCCGCAACGACAGAGGTGTGGATCGACCTCGTAGACGCGGCGGATGAGGCGCGCCCACGATTTCCGGCGGGCCACAAGCCAGGGGCTGTCGGGACGCGGAGGATCGGACGGCTCGCCCTCCGGCGGGACCTCGATGAAGATCTCGCGCCGTCGAGCGATTCCGCGTTGGGCGTTCGAGCAGGCACCGTAGTATTGGACGAGCAGTGCTTCCGCTCCCATGGGCTCATCGCGCACGTCTTTTCCCGGTCGGGAGAAAGGTAGCGGCCCCGCCTCAGTACGGCCACGCCCAGTCCCGCACCTCGGGCATGTCCTCTCCGTGGAGCGTGATGTACTGCCGGTGCTCGATCAGCTTGTCCCGGAGCACCTGCTTGGTGTAGGCCGCGTGGGTTCCGAGACCGGGCACCCGGTCGATCACGTCGTTCACCAGATGGAACCGGTCCAGGTCGTTGCGGACCACCATGTCGAAGGGCGTGGTGGTGGTTCCCTCCTCCTTGTATCCCCGGACGTGGAGGTTTTTGTGGTTCGCCCGCCGGTACGTCAGCCGGTGGATCAGCCACGGGTAGCCGTGGTAGGCGAAGAGGATCGGTTTGTCCGTGGTGAACAGGGTGTCGAACTCGCTGTCCGTCAGGCCGTGGGGGTGCTCCTCCTTTGGCTGGAGGGTCATCAGGTCCACGACGTTCACGACCCGGACGCGGAGGTCGGGCAGGAGCTTCCGGATCAGGTCGACCGCCGCCAGCGTCTCCAGCGTCGGGACGTCCCCCGCGCACGCCATCACCACGTCCGGCTCCGCCCCCTCGTCGTTGCCGGCCCACTTCCAGATCCCGATCCCGGCGGTGCAGTGGCGGATGGCGGCGTCCATGTCCAGCCACTGCGGGGCAGGCTGCTTCCCCGCCACGATCACGTTGATCCGGTTGCGGCTTCGCAGGACCTTGTCGGTCACGTACAGCAGGCAGTTGGCGTCGGGAGGCAGGTACACCCGGATGACGTTCCCCTTCTTGTTCACCACGTGGTCGATGAAGCCGGGGTCCTGGTGGGAGAAGCCGTTGTGGTCCTGCCGCCACACGTGCGAGGTCAGGAGGTAGTTGAGCGAGGCGATCGGGCGGCGCCAGGGGATCTCCGTCCCCGTTATCTTCAGCCACTTGGCGTGCTGGTTGAACATCGAGTCCACGATGTGGATGAACGCCTCGTAGCAGGAGAAGAGGCCGTGCCGGCCGGTGAGGAGGTACCCCTCCAGCCATCCCTGACATGTGTGCTCGCTCAGGATCTCCATCACCCGGCCGTCCGGGGAGAGGTGGTCGTCGCCGGGGAGCGTCGCGGCCATCCAGGTGCGGTCGGTCTCCTCGAAGAGGGCGTCGAGACGGTTCGACGCGGTCTCGTCCGGGCCCATCACCCGGAAGTTCCTCGCCTCGCGGTTCCGCTTCATCACGTCGCGGAGCATCTTCCCCATCACGCGGGTCGCTTCCGCCGTGGCGCCCCCCGGCTTCGGAACCGGGACGGCGTACTCCCGGTAATCGGGCATCGCGAGGTCCTTGAGCAGGACGCCTCCGTTGGCGTGCGGGTTGGCCCCCATCCGCCGGATTCCCTTCGGGGGCAGCTCCGCGAGCTCCGGCCGCAGACGGCCGCCCTCGTCGAAGAGCTCCTCCGGCCGGTACCCCTTCATCCACTCCTCCAGCAACCGGAGGTGGTCGGGCTTTCCCGCCAAGTCGCCGAAGGGGACCTGGTGGGACCTCCAGGAGCCCTCCGTCCGCTTCCCGTCCACGGTTTTCGGCCCCGTCCATCCTTTCGGCGTCCGGAGGATGATCATCGGCCACCGGGGACGCGCCGTCTTCCCCGCGGTGCGCGCCTCGCGCTGGATGGAACGGATCTCCGCGACCACCGTGTCCATCGTCGTCGCCATCTTCCGGTGCATTGTCGTGGGGTCGTCCCCTTCGACGAAGTGCGTCGCGTACCCGTAGCCGGCGAACAGATCGGCGAGCTCTTCCGGGGGGATCCGCGCGAGGACCGTCGGATTGGCGATCTTGTACCCGTTGAGGTGCAGGATCGGCAGGACCGCCCCGTCGGTCACAGGGTTCAGGAACTTGTTGGAGTGCCATGACGCCGCCAGCGGCCCGGTCTCCGCCTCGCCGTCGCCGACCACGCACGCCGCGACCAGGTCGGGGTTGTCGAAGACCGCCCCGAAGGCGTGGGAGAGGGCGTAGCCCAGCTCTCCCCCCTCGTGGATGGAGCCCGGGGTCTCGGGGGCCACATGGCTGGGGATTCCCCCGGGGAAGGAGAACTGCCGGAACAACCTCCGCATCCCCTCCTCGTTCCGCGGGAGGTCGGGGTACACCTCGCCGTAGGTCCCTTCCAGCCAGGTGTTCGCCACCAGGGCCGGGCCGCCGTGCCCGGGTCCCGCGATACAGATCATGTTCAGGTCGTTCGCCCGGATCACCCGGTTCAGGTGAACGTAGATGAAGTTGAGCCCAGGGGTGGTCCCCCAGTGGCCGAGCAGCCGCGGTTTCACGTGCTCCAGCCGGAGAGGCTCCCGCAGCAGCGGGTTGTCGAGCAGGTAGATCTGGCCCACGGAGAGGTAGTTGGCCGCCCTCCAGTAGGCGTCCATCCGTCGCAGCTCCTCCTCCGTCAAGGAACATCCCTCGGGGTTCGATCTTCCAACGGTCGGCTTCATCGCGGTTCCTCCGTCCCGACGTTTTTCCCGATGCACGCCACGGTCTGCAGGGCGATCTCGAGCTCCTCGTTCGCCGGGATGACGAGGACCTTGACCGGCATCCCTTCCCTTTGGATCTCTCGTGGCTCCCTGGATGGAGATCCGTTCCTCGCTTCGTCGACGGCGATCCCGAGCCGCTCCAGCCCCTCGCAGGCCCTCCGCCGCACCTCGGCGTCGTTCTCGCCGATCCCCCCGGTGAACACCAGCGCGTCGACCCGGCCAAGGACGGCGGTGTAGGCGCCGATGTATTTCCTGATCCGGTAACAGTACATGTCGATCGCAAGCGATGCGGACCGATCCCCCTCCGCGGCCCTGCGGTGCACTTCCCGCATGTCGTTCGCCCCGCAGATCCCTTTCAGCCCGCTCTCCTCGTTCAGCAGGGCCATGAGTTCCCCGGGATCCTTCCCCGTCGCCGCCCCGAGGAAGAAGGGGACGGCGGGGTCCAGGTCGCCGCAGCGGGTTCCCATCATGAGTCCCTCCAGCGGGGTCATCCCCATCGACGTATCGACGCTTTTCCCATTCAGGATCGCCGCGGCGCTTGCGCCGTTCCCGAGGTGAAGGGTGATCAGGTTCAGGGCCGCCGACGGTTTGCCGAGGAGTTCCGCGGCGCGGCGGGCGACGTGCGCGTGCGAGGTTCCGTGAAAGCCGTAGCGGCGCACGCGATGAGCGTCGTACAGATCGCGGGGGATGGCGTAGTGGAAGGCGCGGGGAGGCATCGTCTGGTGGAAGGCGGTGTCGAAGACCGCCACCTGCGGCACCCCCGGGCACGTCGCGAGTGCGACCTCGACCCCCTGGAGGTTGCCGGGGTTGTGCAGCGGGGCGAAGGGGATCATCTCCCGGATCGCTTCGATGACCCCGGCATCCACACGGGCGGGATTCCGGAACCGCTCCCCACCGTGGACGACCCGGTGCCCGATGCCGAAGAGGTCGACCGCATCCCGGACCGCCCCCGAATCCGAAAGGTCCGACATCACGTGCGCGAACCCTTCCCGGTGATCCCGGACCGGGGAGGGCCCGGGCTCGCCGATCCGTTCCACGGCGCCGGCGCGCAGTACCTCCATCGAATCCATCCGGAAGAGGCGGTACTTGATCGACGAACTTCCGGAGTTCAGGACCAGGACCTTCACGGGTTCCCCCCGACGAAGCGGTGCACGGCGGGCGAGTCCGCAGCGATCCATGTCCCCTTGTCCCGGTTGTTCCCTTCGGAGAACGCCAGGTAGCTGTACTTCCCGTAGTGGGGGATCTTACGGCCCGCGGCGTTCGCCGCTTCGGGCGAGAGGGGGAGGAAGATCGCGGCGACGCGGCCCGCGGCCGAGGGGTGCGGCAGGACGGCGAAGAGCGCGTCTCCCGGCTTCCCGAAGGTCGTTCCGTTCAGCGTAAATTTCCCGGGGGCGAGAGAGAGTTCCTGCGGAAGCGTCGCCGGCAGGTACCCCACGCCCGTTGGAAGACCGAAGTAGAGCACGTCCCGGTCCGCGAGTTTTTCCGGGGATGTGTCTTCCTCGCGGAGCAGGGGGAGCCGTTCCCGACCCATGGCCGCCAGGAGAATCCGCGCGGCTTCCGCCGTCTTCCGCGGGAACCCCTTAGCCACGACGACCGCGAGGCCCCCCGACCCGCGGATCCCGTTGACGGTCGGCGGGATCTCGGACGGGTGCAGCCGCCGGAAGAGGTCGACGTCGGGATCAAGGAGCAGGGATTTCGGCATCCCGTCGGAGGAGATCACGAACGTCTCCTCCTCTCCCTTCATGGACAGCAGGGTGTCCACCGGTGCCCCTGCGGTTTCGAGGCGGACGGGGATCTTCAGGTCGTAGACGGGCTTTTCCTGCCGCACCCGCCCCGTCACTTTCCATCCGTTTCCGTCCCGCTCCGCCCGAACGTCCGACAACGAGAGGAACGGCGCCCCCGCGCTCCCGATCCAGCGGCGGAAGAACGGCCCCATGTCCCGCCCCGCGGCGGCGCCGATGCGATCGGACAGGTCGTCCCACGAGGCGGGCCGGAAGAGCCGATCCCGCGCCACGCTTCGCAGTCCCGCCCAGAACGCCTTGTCCCCGATTTCGCGCCGGGCCATGTGGAAGATCATCGCCGCCTTGCCGTACCCCACCGCCTGCGTCTCGGGGTTGATCCGGCCGGCGAACCGCTCCACGGGGAAGTCGCTCCCGGGGGGGACGAGCGTCGCGTAGTCCCGCAAGATCTTCAGGCGGTATTCCCTTCCCTCTCCCGGGGAGGCGCGCTCCTTGTAGAGGTGGTCCGCGACGTAGGTCGTGAGCCCCTCGGACCAGTTTCCGCCGCCGGGATCGACGAACACGCCGTTCCCCCACCACGAGTGGGCGATCTCGTGCCCCAGGCTCGTGTCGAGGATGAAGGGGAGGGAGACCACCGTGCTGCCGAGCAGCGTCCAGGACGGGAACCCGTACCCCGTCGGGAAGAAGTTCTCCACGACGGCGAACTTCTCAAACGGGTAGGGGCCAAGGAGCGTCTCGTAAAGCCGCAGGTACCGTTCCACGGCGTCGAGGAACTTCCCGGAAAGAGGGTCATTCCCGGGGAAGAAGTAGGTGGACACCATCACGTTGTCCACCGACCGGTCGCGGACGACATATCGCCCGGCCGAGAGGGTCAGGCCGCGGATCGGGTAGGAGATTTCCCACTCGGAGAAGGTGCGGCCTCCGGCGGTCCCCCGCCGGATCCGCTTCCCTGCGGTGACCGCCTCGAACCCCGCCGGTCCCTCCACGCGGACGTGGAAGGTTGCACTGCGTTCCGGCACCTCCGGGTACCAGTCCGCGCCATCGCTTAAGAATGCCCCCCCGGGGGAGATCGATCCCGCCACCCCGAACGAGGGATCCTCCGTGTTCACCGGGTCCCCGGGCAGCGGATCCCGGAACGTCCCCTCGTACGCGATCCGAACGACGATCGTCTTCCCATCCGGTTTCCCCTCGTGCGCGATGGTCAGGGGTCCGTAGCCCGACAGGGGGGGACGCTCTTTCCCGTCGACGGACACCGACGTCACGCGGGCGCTCCCGGAGAGGGAAAACGTCGATCGGGAGCCTGTCCCGGTCGACATCGTGATCGTGTCGACGGCCCGCAGGAGCCCTTCTTCCGGATAGAGGACGACGGAGAGGTCGTGATGAACGGGCCCGTCCGGCCCGGGAGCCGAACCCGCCGGGAAGGCGACGAGAAGGGCGAGGGCCAGCGGGGCCGTTCGCCGAAGAAGGAAGCGACGTACGGATGCGTTCATTCGACCGTTAGAGTCCCGACCGCGTGGAGGCGATTCGGCGGTGCCGACGGCGGTGATGGCCGTTCATGACGGGAACGCCTCCGTTTCCCCGAGGTGTGCGCGCGCGGTATACTGATACACGTTCCTTCCTGCACCCACGCCCCCGGGAGGTGTGCCTTGCCCGCAGGACCATCGTCGCGTTGCCCGTTTCCGGCTCTATTCCTCGCTGTCCTCGCGGTGCTGTCGCTGCCGGTCCTGTTTTCGCCGCCGGCATCCGCCGCGCTGGACAACGACTTCAACGATCCGAAGCGATGCGCCGCCTGCCACCCGGACATCTTCTCACAGTGGGAAGGTTCGCTCCACGCCCAGGCGGCGGAGGACGGGGTGTTCCGGAAGTTTTACGAGATGGTGGTGGAGGAGACGGGGCCCGTCGCCGTCGCGTTCTGCATGAAGTGCCACTCGCCGGTAGGCGTCCTGCGAGGCGAGGTTCCGCCCGCCACCGGGGAGAAGTTGAGCCCGGTGGCGCTCAAGGGGGTCTTCTGCGACTTCTGCCACACGGTCACTCCGAGGGGGGGGATCGGGAACGGCGCCTTCGAGACGACCTTCTCCGCGACGAAGAGGGGGCCGTTCGACACCGCGGTCTCCCCCGCGCACGCGACGAAGACCGACGGCTTCTATCAGCGCTCCGAGTTCTGCGGCATGTGCCACAACGTAACGCACCCGCTCTCCGGCCGTCCGATCGAGCGGACCTACGAGGAGTGGAAGGAGTCGCCATACAACACGGGAGACCCGGCCACCGCGACCCAGTGCCAGGATTGCCACATGCGGCAGACGATGGGGAACCCCGGCACGGGGGCGGTCGAGAAGAGGGACAACCCGGGGAAGGCGGCCGTGATGGGGCCTATGCGCCCGCACATCTGGACCCACTACTTCGTCGGGGGGAACGCCCTCTACCCGGACCGGCCGAACGCGGTCCGGCGGCGGGAGATGGTCGAGGACCGGCTGCGCCAAGCGGCGAAGCTGGAGATCCTGCCGGAGGACGCGCCGAAGGGGGTGGGCGACCTGGCGACCTTCCGCGTGCGGGTCCACAACGTCGGGGCGGGGCACAAGCTGCCGACCGGGTTGTCCGAGGTGCGGGAGATCTGGCTCGACGTGACGGTGACCGACGCCAAGGGGAAGGTGCTTCTGCGGTCCGGGGAGATCGGAGAGGGAGGCGGGATCGATCCGACCTCGGCCATCTTCAAGACCTTCCTCGGCATCGGGAAGACCAACGTCAAGCTCTCGTGCTGCTTCTTCGCCATCGGGGAGCGGAACAAGATCCTCTCGGCGGAGCGGATCACCCGTGACCGCCGCATCCTGCCGAAGGGGTACGACGAGGAGAAGTACGCCTTCCGGGTCCCGGAGGGGGCGGCGTTCCCGATCACGGTGGCCGCGAAGCTCAACTACCGGTCGATGTCGCAGGCCTTTGCGACCATCTTCTACCCGGACGGGTCGCTGACGGTGCCGGTTCTCCTGATGGCGGAAGGCGCCCGCATGTTCGGGAGGCCGGCGGAGAAGGCCGCCGCGACGCCATAGGAAAGCGCGCGGCGGGGGCGCCGTCCATCGTCGTCTGGTTCCGGCGGGGACCACGAAAGGCCGGGGGAACGGGAGGGTCCCTTCGCTCATCGCAACGATGGGATGCCGGCGGCCCGGAGGGAAGGTAGCCGATGCGCATTGCGATAACGGGTTCGACGGGGCTCGTGGGTTCCGAGGTGGTGACCGTTCTTTCGGAGGCGGGACATGAGGTTGTCCGCCTGGTCCGACGTGTGCCCGCCCCTGGGGAAAAGGCGGTGCGGTGGGACCCGGTGACGGGGGAGGTAGAAGCGGCGGGGCTCGAGGGGCTGGACGCGGTCGTCCACCTGGCTGGGGAGAACGTCGGCTCCGGCCGGTGGACCGCCGCCCGGAAGGCCGCCATCCGCGACAGCCGCGTGAACGGGACGCGCCTGCTCTGCGACACCCTCGCAGGCCTCGCCCGACCGCCGAAGACGCTCGTGTGCGCCTCCGCGATCGGCTATTACGGGGACCGGGGAGAGGAGCGGTTGACCGAGGAGAGTCCACCCGGCGCGGGATTTCTCACCGAGGTCTGCCGGGAGTGGGAGGCGGCCTCCACGCCGGCTGTACAGAAGGGAATCCGTGTCGTCACTTTGCGGATCGGGGTGGTGCTCTCGCCGAAAGGGGGGGCGCTCTCGCGGATGCTCCCGCCGTTCCGGGCGGGGCTCGGGGGCGTGATCGGCAGCGGGCGTCAATATGTCAGCTGGGTCGCCCTCGACGACCTTGTCGGCATCGTCCTCCACGTGTTGACCAGGGAAGATCTGCGCGGCCCGGTGAACGCCGTCGCGCCAGTCCCGGTCACAAACCGGGAGCTCACCGACGCGCTGGGGAAAGTCCTGTCGCGCCCGACCCTGCTCCCCGTCCCCGCCTTCGCCCTTCGCCTCGCGATGGGCGAGATGGCGGACGCCCTGCTCCTGGCCAGCGCCCGCGCCGTTCCCCGCCGCCTCGAAGAGACCGGGTACCATTTTCGTTTTCCGGAACTCATGGGGGCGTTGCGTCATCTCCTCGGCCGCCCTTGACACGGCAAGGAATCATGGTAGATTGGTCCGACCAATGACACGGAAGGGGGGGCAAGCTTGTCGAAGGCGAACGGTCGTCGCGATCACCAGACCCTCCCGGAGAAATACAGGGCATACCACGACGCCATCGCTGCCGGGATCCCCACGTCCCGCATCCATTGTGATCCGTTCCGCACACTGGCTTACGGTACGGACGCCAGTTTCTATCGCCTGATCCCGAAAATCGTCGTCAAGGTGAGATCCCCGGAGGAAATCACCCTGCTTCTTCAGGCCGCGGACCGCCTCGCGGTCCCAGTGACTTTCCGGGCCGCCGGCACGAGCCTGTCGGGCCAGGCGGTGACCGATTCCATCCTTGCCGTCCTCGCGGGGGGGTGGCGGAAGCACCGGATCCTCGATGGGGGTGAGCGGATCGCCCTCGAGCCCGGGATCATCGGCGCCGAGGTGAACGCAATCCTCGCCCCCTACGGGCGCAAGATCGGTCCGGACCCCGCCTCCATCAACCACTGCATGATCGGGGGGATCGCGGCCAACAACGCGAGCGGGATGTGCTGCGGCACGTCGCAGAACAGCTACCGGACTGTGGAGAGCCTGAAGGTCATCCTTCACGACGGCACGTTCCTCGACACCGCCGACCCGCTCTCGCGCCGCGTCTTTGGCGAATCCCACCCCGAACTGGTCGCCGAGATCGCGCGGATCCGGGACGAGATCCGCGGGGACGAACCGCTGCTGCGCCGCATCGAGGCGAAGTTCCGCATCAAGAACACCACCGGCTACGGCGTCAACGCCTTCGTGGACCACGACGACCCGGTCGACATCCTCCTGCACCTGATGATCGGCTCCGAGGGGACGCTTGGGTTTATCGCGGAGATCACGTACCGCACCGTGGAGGAGCACGCCCACAAGGCGTCCGCCCTGATGATCTTCCCTGACATCGGCAGCGCCTGCCGCGCCACGACGCTCCTTAAGACCGGCCCCGTCTCCGCCGTGGAACTGATGGACCGGGCGTCGCTGCGATCGGTGGAGGACAAGGAGGGGATGCCGGAGTATCTTCCCTCCCTGGGCGCGGACGCGACGGCGCTCCTCGTCGAGACGCGGGCGGGGGACGCCGCGGCACTCGCCCGGCATATGGAGGAGGCCGCGGGGATGCTCGCGGGGATCCCCACCGTGCTGCCGATCGTCTTCACGGACCGGAAGGCCGAGTACGACAAATTGTGGCTGGTCCGCAAGGGGCTCTTCCCGGCCGTGGGCGCGGTACGGCGGGTCGGCACCACCGTGGTGATCGAGGACGTGGTGTTCCCCATCGAGCGTCTCGCCGACGCCACGCTGGAGCTCGAGAGGCTGATGCGGAAGCACGGCTACGACGAGGGGATTCTCTTCGGCCACGCCCTGGACGGGAACCTGCACTTCGTCTTCACCCAGGACTTCAGCGACCCGAAGGAGGTGGCTCGGTACCAGGGATTCATGGACGCGGTGGCCGACATGGTCGTCCGGAAGTACGACGGATCCCTCAAGGGCGAGCACGGTACGGGACGGAACATGGCGCCTTTCGTGGAAATGGAGTGGGGGGAGCGCATCTACGCGTTGATGCGGCGGGTCAAACGCGCTTTCGACCCGAAGGGGCTGTTGAACCCCGGCGTCCTCATCAACGACGACCCGCGCGCTCACCTTGCGGATCTCAAACCCCTGCCGCCGGCGCACGAGATCGTGGACAAGTGCATCGAGTGCGGCTTCTGCGAGGTGATGTGCCCGTCGAAAGATCTGACCACGACCCCGCGGCAGCGGATCGCCGTCACCCGGGAGATCGCCCGGCTGCGCGCCGCGGGGGGGCATGGGGAGCGACTCGCCCGGCTTTCGGAGGATTACGTCTACCTCGGGGAGCGGACGTGCGCCGTCGACGGGCTGTGCGCCACCACCTGCCCGGTTTCGATCGACACGGGGGAGCACACAAAGCACCTGCGGGCGACGGGGAAGAGCAGGTTTGCCGCGATGGGGGCCCGGTGGGCGGCGGATCACTACGGCGCCGTCACCGCCGGGGTCCGGGCCGGGCTTGCGGCGGTGGGAGCCGCCCGGTCGGCGCTTGGGGAATCGGCGATGCGCGGCGTTTCGGAAGGCGCCCGGGCCCTGTCCGGCGGCCGCCTTCCGCTGTGGAACCGTGCCATGCCCTGGATGGCGAACGCCGTCTCGTTCCGCGACGCGGCTTCGGGCTCCGCGAAGAAGGTGGTCTACTTTCCGAGCTGCGTCGTGCGGTCGATGGGACCCGCCCCCGGGGACGGCGACCAGCGCTCCCTCCACGAGGCGATGCTCTCCCTCCTCTCCAAGGCCGGGTACGACGTCCTCTTCCCCCAGGGGATGCGGGAGCTGTGCTGCGGCATGCCGTTCGGGAGCAAGGGGTTCCCCGAAGAAGCGGAAATGAAGCGAAAGGAACTGGAGGCGGCGCTCCTTTCCTGCAGCCGGAACGGGGAGTATCCGGTGCTCTTCGACACCAGCCCGTGCCTGTACACCGCGAAGCGGAAACAGGATCCGCGCCTGAAATATTACGAGCCGGTGGAGTTCATCCACGCTTTCCTGCTCGACGCGCTGGAGTTCCGGAAAGTCCCGGAGACCGTGTCGATCCACGTCACGTGCAGTTCCCTCAAGATGGGGCTTTCGGAGAAGTTCCTCGCGGTGGCGCGGGCGTGCGCGGAGAAGGTGGTGGTTCCGTCACGGGTGGGGTGCTGCGGTGTGGCGGGGGACCGGATTTTCCACTTCCCGGAGCTTTCCGAATCCGCCCTCTCGGAGCTTGCGGCGGGCCTGCCCGACGACTGCCGGTCCGGTTATTCCAATAGCCGGACGTGCGAGATCGGGCTCACGCTGCGGAGCGGTCGGCCGTACCAGTCGATCGTCTACCTCGCGGACCGGTGCTCGCGTCCGAAAGAACGTCAGGCGGGGCGCCCTGGATCCTGAGGCGATCCGTCCGGGAAGAATTTCCGCTTGAACTCGCGCACGACAAAAGCCAGGTGCTCTTTCATCGCGGCCTCGGCGGCATCCGGGTTCCCGTCGCGGATGGCGTTGTAGATGGTCCGGTGGTGGTTCAGGATCGTCTCCTGGTCGCCCCGCCCCGTGAACACCTCCTCCCGGTGGATCTTGATGGAGTAGTTGATCAGGCTGTAGATGTTGTCGATCAGGTGCAGGTAGATCGTGTTGTGCGTGGCTCCGGCGATCTCGGTGTGGTACTTGAAGTCGACGTCGTACCGGATCTGCCCCTTCTCGAAGTCCCGCTCCATCTCCTCCAGGTAGCCCCGCATCGTTTCCAGCTCCCCTTCCGTGCGGTGCCGGGCAGCCTCCCGCGCGGCCCACGCCTCCATGAAGGCCCGCAGCTCCGCCAACTCCAGGACGCGCTTGGGATCCCGCTCCAGGAACAGCTCGAGGGTCTTGCGGATCTCCTGCCCGGTGATGTTGCGGACGATGGAGCCGCCGCCGTGGACGATCTCCAGCATCCCCTGCATCTCCAGTTGCTGGAGCGCCTCGCGGACGGAGGACCGGCTGACCCCCATCTGCTCGGCCAGCTCCCGCTCGGGGGGAAGGCGGTCCCCCACCTTCACCACGCCGTCGGAGATGAGCTTTTTCAGCTGCTCGGCGACCTTGTCGGCCACCCGCTCGACGCGGATCGGGGTGAACAGCCCCGCGTGGGTTCCGTTTAATCTAATGGTCATACCACATATATAATCGACTGTGCATGGAAAGTCAAGGAGAGACATTCCGTAACGGAACGCCTGTCGAAATCAACAGATTGGTTATATACATCGATTAGTTACAGAAATTATCAACTCCTGTTTAAATATTGCTTGACAGCCCAATGATTGGACTGATATCTTTTTGGTCATACCAATTTCTCCGGGGAGGAAAGAAATGAAGGACGAGAAGGGGACGAAGGTTTCGCGCAGGAACTTCCTCAAATTGTCGGGCGCGACCGCCGCCGGTGCGGCGGGGCTGCTCACCGGCGGGCTTTCGGGCCTGACGGCCGGCCCGCGGGAGGTGTTCGCAAAGGAGGAACTGAAGGTCGGGATCCTCGACCCGTACAGCGGGCCGTACGCGGACTCCGGGCGGGAGCAGACCAACGGCGCGCTGATCGCGGTGGATGAATTCAACAAAAAGGGGGGCGTGCTCGGGAGGCTCGTCACCACCGTCCAGGAGGATGACGCGACCAACCCCGGGACGTCGGTTCAGAAGGGGAAGAAGCTGATCGACGAGGTCGGCGTCAAGTACATCGTGGGTGGTGTGAGCTCCGCGACGGGCCTCGCGGTTTCCGCCCTCTGCCAGGAGAAGAAGGTCATCTACATGTCGGTGGGGTGCCACTCGGACGATATCACCGTGGGGGACAAGGCGCACCGCCACACCTTCCGGCCCACCTGCAGCAACACGATGCTCGCCCGCGCCACCGCCTCCTACATCGCCGACAAATTCGGCAAGAAGTGGTACTTCATCACCTCCGACTACTCCTGGGGCCACACCGGGCGCGACGCCTTCAAGAAGGTGCTGGCCGGGAAGGGAGGGAAGATCGCCGGGGAGGACCTGACGCCGCTGGGCACGACCGACTACAGCTCCTTCCTGCTGAAGGTCCGCAACGCCCGCCCCGATGTCCTTATCGTATCGCTCTACGGGAACGACCTCGTCAGCTGCGTCAAGCAGTTCAACCAGTTCGGGATGCGCAAGGAGATGCAGATCGGCGGACCGCTCAACGGCCTCGAGATGGCGCGCGTGATCGGGAAAGACAGCAACGTCGGCTACTGGGGGATGCCCTGGGACATCACGGTGGACACGAAGGGGTCCAAGACGTTCACGGCGAATTACAAGGCGAAGTACGGCAAGCTTCCATCCTGGCGCGCCTTCCTGGGCTACATCGGGATGCAGCAGCTCCTGGCCGGCATCGAGCGGGCCAAGAGCCCCGAGGTGAAGAAGGTGATCCCGGCCCTCGAGGGGGCCGTCTTCGACGGCCTCAAGGCGAACAAGTCGTACTGGCGGGAATGGGACCACCAGTGCATCCAGGACACCTACTGCGGCCGCGCCAAGTCGGGAGCCGAGGTCAAGCACGAGGACGACCTCTTCGAGATCGTGGCGATGAAGAAGGGGGACGAGGTGGCCCACACCCGCGCCGAGAACCCCGTGAAACTCGAGGCTCTTTAACCCTGGAGGGGTGATGGAACTGTCGCTGCTGCTCAGCCAGCTGTTCAACGGCATCGCCACGGGGATGCTCTATGTCCTGATGGCGATGGGGCTCACCATCATCATGGGGACGATGGGGGTCGTGAACTTCTCCCACGGTGTGCTCTTCACGTTCGGGGCGTATTTCGCCTTCACCATCGCCGCGAAGGCTGGGTTCTGGGCCGCGCTCGTTGCGGCCCCGTTCGTGGTCGGGCTGATCGGAATGGTCCTGGAGAGGGGGCTGGTGTCGCGGGTCTACGGGAAGGACCCGCTCTACGGTCTCCTCCTGACCTTCGGGCTGGCGATGGCGCTCGAAGAGGTGATCCGGATCGGGTGGGGAACGACGGGGCTCCCGTTCTCCCCCCCCGATTTCCTTTCCGGTTTCATCGATCTGAAGATCATGTTCTATCCCGCCTTCCGCCTGGCGGTGCTCGGCTTCATCCTCCTTCTCATCGCCGCCCTGTGGTTCTTCCTGGAACGGACCACCACGGGGAAGATCGTCCGGGCGGGGATCCAGGACAGCGTGATGGTCGGGATCCTGGGTGTGAACACGAAGGCGCTCTTCACCGGCGTCTTCGGGCTGGGGACGTTCCTGGCGGGCCTTGCGGGGGTTCTCTCCGCCCCGATGTCCGGAATCATGCCGACGATGGGGGACAACGTCATCATGCCCTCCTTCATCGTGATCATCCTGGGGGGGATCGGCAGCTTCTGGGGGTCCGTGACGGGCGGGCTCATGCTCGGGATCATCGTTTCGCTGTGCATCCAGTTCGTCCCCGCGGTGGCGGAGCTGTCCATGTACCTCGTCATGGCGCTCGTGCTCCTGGTTCGCCCAAGGGGACTCTTCGGCGAGGAGGGGCTGTTCGAATGATCTGGTCGAAAAAGGACATCCTGTGGATCGGCGCCGTGGCGGCGCTCTTCGCGGTCCTGCCGCTGCTGCTGCCGAAAATAGGCAGCTCGATCCCCGTTGGGACGGAGATCATGATCTGGGGAATCTTCGCCATGGGGTTCAACATTCTGCTGGGAGGCACGGGGATCCTCTCCTTCGGGCACGCGGCGTTCTTCGGGCTGGCGGGATACGCGACGGGCCTTCTCATCCTCAAGGACCGGCTCCCCCTCGTCCTGGCGATCCCGGTCGCGGTCCTGGGCGCGTTCCTGGCCGCCGCCTTGATCGGCGCGCTGATCATCCGCAAGCGCGGGATCTACTTCGCCATGCTCACGATCGCCTTCGGCCAGATGTTCTACTTCATCGCCTCGCAATGGAACTCGCTGACCGGCGGCCTGGACGGGCTCACCGGGTTCAAGCGGACGGTGTTTCTGGGTTTCGACATCAAGCCGGAAGTGAACTTCTTTTATTTCGTGTTCGGCTTCTTCCTCCTCACCCTGCTCTTCGTCAGGGCGCTGATGAACTCCTCGATCGGGAAGACGCTCGTGGCGATCCGGGAGAACGTCCACCGGGCGGAGTTCCTGGGAATCGACGTGAAAAAATACCAGCATTTCGCCTTCGTCGTGTCGGCGACCTTCTCGGGGCTCGCGGGGGCTCTCTATGCGCTGTTGCTCAACTTCGCCTTCCCCGAGCTGCTCCACTGGAAGACCTCGGGGGACGCGGTGCTGATGTCGGTCATCGGCGGGATGCGGGCTTTCTTCGGCCCGTTGGTGGGCGCCGGGATCTTCGTCTTCCTGCGCGACATCATCAGCACCTACACGGCCCACTGGGCCCTTCCGCTCGGGGCGATCTTCGTCGTCTTCGTCCTCTTCTTCCAGAAGGGGATCCTGGGGATCTTCGAGAGGGGGAACGGGGAATGAACCGGCACCTCGTATGCAAAAACCTGGTCAAAGCGTTCGGCGGGTTCCGGGCGGTCAACGACGTGAGCCTCGTAGTACCGAAGGACGAGATCCGCGCGATCATAGGGCCCAACGGGGCGGGGAAGTCGACGCTCTTCAACCTTCTCACCGGCTTCTTCCCGCCCACCTCGGGGCAGATCCTCTACAAGGACAAGGACATCACGAACGAGCCCGCCTACCGCAGGGTGAAGAGGGGATTCTCCCGTTCCTTCCAGACCCCTAAGATTTTTCCGGAACTATCGGTCCGCCAGAACGTCTACCTTGCGCTCCAGGCCTATTACAGCCGCTCGTTCGAGATCAACATCTTCAAGTTTAACTCCCTGGACCTGCCCGGGAAGACGGAGGACCTACTCCGGATGTTCGCCCTGGCCCGGCACGGCGACCAGCTCGCCGGATCGCTCTCCCACGGGGACCAGCGCATCCTCGAGATCTGCATGGTGATGGCCCTGGAGCCTGCGGTCCTTCTCCTGGACGAGCCGACCTCCGGGATGTCGGAGGTCGAGACGAACAAGACGATCGACCTGCTGATGAAGACCTACGAGGAGGACCCGATCACGATGGTGATCATCGAGCACGACATGCGGGTCGTCCGGCGGATCTCCCACCACATCACCGTGCTGCACCAAGGGGCGCTCATCGCGGAAGGGACCTACGCTGACATCGAGGCGGACGACACGGTGCAGAAGGCGTACTTCGGGGAGGTGCGGTGATGCCGCTTCTGCGCGTGGAGGGCGTCAACAGTTTTTACGGACGGAGCCACATCCTCTTCGACGTGAGCCTCGACATCGACAAGGGGGAGACGGTCGCCATCCTGGGGAGGAACGGGTCCGGCAGGACGACCACCCTGAAGACGATCATGGGCCTTATCACCCCCAACCCGGGGAGGGTCCTCCTTAACGGCGAGGACATCTCCGGCATGAACCCCTACCAGGTAGCCAAGAAGGGGGTTTCCTACGTCCCCGAAGAGCGTCGCGTGTTCACCACCCTCACCGTCGGAGACAACCTGGAGGTGGCCGAGAAGGTCGGCCGGAAGGGCCACTGGACGCGGGAGCGGGTGCTCAAGACGTTCCACATGCTGGTCCCCCTCCTGAACCGGAAGGGCGGGCATCTCTCCGGGGGGGAGCAGCAGATGGTGGCGATCGCCCGGGGGATCATCCAGAACCCCACGCTGCTGGTCCTCGACGAGCCGACGGAAGGGCTTGCTCCCGGGATCGTCAAGGACGCCTTCTCGGTGATCCGGACGATCAAGGAGCAGGGGGACGCGGCGATCCTTCTCGTGGAGCAGGACGTCAAGGCGACCCTCTCCCTCTCCGACCGGGTCTACGTGCTCGGCGGGGGGAGGATCGTCTTCCACGGCACGCCGGGGGAGCTCGAGGCCCGGGCGGATATCAAGAAGGAGCACATGGGGGTATGATGGCGGCCGCCCCCCACGATGCAATGCCGCGCGAGGAGCGCACGAGATGAGAGTGATGCTGTTCGGCACGTGCCTGGTGGACACCTTCTTCCCCGAGGCGGGGGAGGCGACGGTGCGGCTGCTGCGGCGGTTCGGCGCCGAGCCGGTCTTCCCGAAAGGGCAGACGTGCTGCGGCCAGCCGGCGTTCAACGCCGGGTACGAGGCGCAGGCCCGCGCGGCGGCCGAGCATTTCCTCCGGGAGTTCGACGGCGACGACCCGATCGTCACCCCGTCGGGCTCCTGCGCGGCGATGGTCAAGCACCACTACCCCCGGCTGTTCCGCGACGATCCTTCACTCCTTGCGAAGGCGAAGCGGGCGGGGGAGCGGATCCACGAGCTCACGCAGTTCCTGGTCCACGTGGCGAAGGCGCACGAGGCGGGGCTGCGCGGGGTGGGAACGGTCACCTACCACGCGTCGTGCCACCTGACCCGGTCGCTCGGCGTCCGGGAGGAGCCGCTGACGCTCCTGTCTTCGCTGAACGGCGCGACCTTCATCCCGATGCCGGACGCCGCCCGGTGCTGCGGCTTCGGCGGGACGTTCATGGCGAAACTGCCGGAGATCTCCTGCGCGCTGGCGGACGAGAAGGCCGCCTCCATCGAGGCGACGGGGGCCGACACGGTGACGGGGTGCGATTCGGGGTGCCTCATGAACATCGCGGACGCGATGCGGCGGCGGGGGACGAAGATCCGGGTCGCCCACATCGCGCAGCTGCTGGCGGAGGGACTGTGAGTCCCGAACAGACGAGCCTGGCGTTCCGGGAAAACAGCGTGCGCGCGCTGGGAGACTCCGCGCTGCGGGCGGCGATGAAGCAGGCGACCGACACCTTCGGGACGAAGCGCGCCGACGCGTTCGCCCCCGTGGCGGATCTCGAGGCGCTGCGGGACCGGGCATCCGCGATCCGGGAGGATGTGCTGGCGAACCTGCCGATGTACGTGGACCGGTTCGTCGCCTCCGCCACCCGCGCCGGAGCCGCTGTTCACAGGGCGAACGACGCGGCGGCCGCGCGGGAGATCATCCGGAAGATCCTCGCCGACCGGGGAGCGCGCCGGATCGTGAAGGGGAAATCGATGGTCTCCGAGGAGGTGGAACTGAATTCCCACCTCGAGGCCGCGGGGATGGAGGTCGTGGAGACCGACCTCGGGGAATACATCATCCAGATGGAGGGCGAGACGCCCTCCCACATCATCGTCCCGGCGATCCACAAGAACCGGCGCCAGGTGGGCAGGCTCTTCGCGGACCGTCTCGGGGTGCCGTATTCCGACGATCCCCAGGTGCTGACGAAGATCGCCCGCAAGGCGCTTCGGGAAAAGTTCCTCTCCGCCGACGCCGGGATCTCGGGGGCGAACTTCGCCGCCGCGGACACGGGAAGCCTCATCCTGCTGACGAACGAGGGGAACGGGCGGATGGTGACGTCCGTACCGAAGCTGCACGTCGCGATCCTCTCGATCGAAAAGATGCTCCCGTCGCTCACCGACCTGCCGGCGTTCCTCCGCCTGCTTCCGCGGTCCGCCACCGGACAGACGATCACCAGCTACGTCTCGGTCATCACCGGAACGCGCAAGGCGGGGGACGCGACCGGGGCGGAGGAGCTGCACATCGTTCTCCTCGACAACGGCCGCACGGAGATGCTCGCCGGGGAGTCGCGCGACATCCTCAAGTGCATCCGATGCGGCGCCTGCATGAACGTCTGCCCCGTCTACCGGACGGTGGGGGGGCACGCCTATGGGTGGACGTACCCCGGGCCGATGGGGATGATCCTCACGACCCTGCTCACGGGGATGAAGATGTCGCATCCTCTCGTGGACGCGAGCACCCTGTGTGGAGCATGCGTCGATGTGTGCCCGGTGCGCGTCCCTCTCGTCGACCTGATCCTCGGGCTGCGGCGGCGCAAGGTGCGCGAAGGGTTCGCCGATCCGCGGGAGCGGCGCGGGATGGAGGCGTTCGGGAAGGTGGTCGCGTCTCCGACGCTCTTCGGCCTCGGACAGCGGCTCGCCGGCGCGTTCTGGCCGGTGGTGCGCGCCTTGGGCGGGAAAGACGTGGCGGGTAGGATGCCGGCGCCCGCGAAGACCCCCCTGCGACGGAGGCTGCCATGAGCGACACGGACAGGGAACGGCTCTTCCTCGAGAACGCCGCGATCGCGGCCGCCGGTACCCACTCCGTTTCGGGCACGGGGGATCTTTTGGCGGTGCTCGGACGGGTCGTCGCGATGGATTCGCCGGTCTATTGCCCCGGCGTGACGGAGCTTGAAAAGGCGGCCGCGCCTCTTTTCCCGGTCCGGGCGGCCGATTACGCGGCGGCGGCGGTGACGGTCGAGGAGGTGTTCGGCGCGATCGCCGAGACCGGAACGATCGTGTGCGTGAGCGCCGGGGGCCGCGCGGTCCAGGCGGGGCTGCTTCCCGCGCACCACGTGGCGATCGTGCGGCGGGAGCGGATCTTCGGGACGATGGACGACCTCTTTGCGGCGGTCTCCTCCGCCCCGCCCACGAACATGACCCTCGTCACGGGACCCAGCCGGACCGCCGACATCGAGCTCACCCTTGCGATCGGCGTGCACGGCCCGGAGAAGCTCGACGTCATCGTCGTGTAGCGCCGAACGCTCGCGGCGGCTGGTATACTATCCGTGAAAACGAGGTTCCTGCGCTTCCACGATTCATAACGGCAGGGGACCGGTCCTCCGGTCCCAGGGGGCTCCGGCCTCGTGGGCGGAGCCCCCGAGGCGAGCCATGGGTCGTTCCGACCCCGACGAAGAGAAAAAAAGAGTGCGGTTCGGCATCCACCGAAAGGTGTTTGCCACCTTCCTTCTCGCCTGCGCGGTCGTCACCGTAAGTTCCCTCTACATAGTTGTCGTGAATATCCACCGCATGGTGGAAGAGGAAGCCACCACCTCCGCCAGGCACAGGGCGTCGTTCTTCGCGGCGGCCGTCTCCCAGCAACTTGCCGAACGGGAGGTCGGGTTTCTCACCGAGTCCCTGGGGAATGTAGTAAAAGATGGGGACATCGAATACGGGAGGATCGAAGGGCCAGCCGGAGAGCTCCTCACCGAGGCGGGTCTTTCCGGCAAGTACGCCGCGGCGGGGGATGACCTCCGGGGTCGCGTTGGAGACGCCGGTCCCGTAGTGCGCGCGATCGGCACGCAGGAGGGGATATTTCACGAGAAGGGGCATCTGTTCCTTGTCTCTTCCCCCGTGGTGTTCCGGGGGCAACCGGTGGGGAGGGTTTTTCTGGGCCTGGACACGGTGATGGTCAGTCGCCGGCTGGCCGCCTTCACGGTCCGGATCCTCGAGATCGCCGTCGGCACGATCCTCGCGGGGATCGCCGTCACATTTTTTCTCTACCGCCGGTTTGGGATCGCCATGAAGGAGTTGATCAGCACGACGGGGAGCTTTGCCGAGGGGAACCTGGACAGGCGCGTCTCCGTCGCCACGGGAGACCAGCTGGAGGACCTCGCGGGAGCGTTCAACCGCATGGCCCAAGCCGTCGCCGGGAGGGAACGGGAGCTTCGGGACGTCCGGAACACGATGGTCGCGATGTTCGACGGGATCACGGAAGGAATCGCCCATATCGACCAGGATCACCGGATACTCCACGCGAACCGGGCCTACGTCGCGTACCACGCGGGTGCGGGACAGGGCGCCGTATCCGGGAAAAAGTGTCATGAGGTCTCCTGGGGAGGGCGGAACGTCTGCGGGAACTGCCCTGGAACCCTCGTCCTGGAAACCGGCCGTTCCGCGGAAGCGGAGAGGGAGATCCTGCGGGAGAACGGGGAGCGCCAGGTCCTCCGGATCCAGGCGTACCCGGTCGTCCATCCCGTCGACGGGCTCTCCGGGTTCGTGGAATATGTCAGCGACATCACCCGGCAGAGAAAGATGGAGGAGGACCTGAAAAAATACGCCACGAACCTGGAGGAGGTGGTCCGGGAAAGGACCTTGCGTCTCCAGGAAGCCCACCAGACGATGATCCACAGGGAGAAGATCGCCGCGCTGGGACAGGTGGCGGCGGGCGTCGCCCATGAGATCGGCAACCCGTTGTCCGCCCTCTCCTCCATCGTCCGGAATATCGCTTTCGATCCCGGGCGGGATGGAGGAAGGGAGAAGAAATTGCGCATGATGCAGGACCAGATCGACCGCATCGCACGGATCGTGCGCGAACTGGTGGACTTCTCCCGGCCCTCGTCGTACGGGAAGAGCCTCATCCACGTCAACGAGGTTCTCCGCACGGCGTTGGGAATCGCGCGGTACGACGAGCGGTGCAAGGGGGTCCATGTGATCACCGGCCTGGACCCCGACATCCCTGCGTTGAAGATGGACGGAGACCGGCTCCTCCAGGTGTTCCTGAACATCCTGTTCAACGCGGGGGACGCCATGAAGGGGAGCGGCACCCTCACGGTCTCCAGCCTGCGGAAGGACCATTCCGTGGCCGTGCTGTTCGGAGACTCCGGACCGGGGATCGCGGAGGATTCGCTCCCCCGGATTTTCGAGCCCTTTTACACGACGAAGGAGGTCGGAAAGGGGACCGGGCTCGGGCTGTCGGTGAGCTTCGGGATCGTGCAAGGGATGGGAGGCACCATCCGGGCCTCCAACCAGTCCGGCGGCGGGGTGCTGTTCACCGTGGAGCTACCCATGCCGGAAGGGCTTGGGACCAGGGGATGAAAACGACGATCCTCGTCGTCGACGACGAGCGGGCGATCCGGGACCTCCTTTCGGAGGCCCTCCGGGAAGCCGGGTACGAAGTCCTGTCCGCGGGAGGAGGGGAGGAGGCGTCCAGGATCCTCCGGGAGGAGAACGTCCACATCGCCATCTGCGACATCCGGATGCCTGGGATGGACGGGATCGAGCTGCTCGGGCATATCCGGGACGTTTCGCCGGAGACCGTGGTCATCCTCGTCACCGCGTTCGCCTCCGTGGAGACGGCCGTGCACGCCTTGAGGAACGGTGCGTTCGATTACATCCTGAAGCCCCTGATCTTCGACGACATCATCGCGAAGATCTCCCGGATCAACGAGTACCAGAAGGTGAAGCGGGAAAACCAGAACCTGCGACACGAGGTGGAGACCCGGTACGACTTCCAGAACATGGTCGCGAAGAGCCGGTCCATGGACACAGTGTTCCGGATGATCCGGAAGGTCGCGGCCACGACGAGCAACATCCTGATCACGGGGGAGAGCGGCACGGGGAAGGAGATGATCGCCCGGGCGATCCATTTCAACAGCCCTGTGCGGGAGGGGAAGTTTCTCCCCGTGAACTGCGGCGCGATCCCCACGACGCTCTGGGAGAGCGAGATGCTCGGCCACACGCGGGGCGCCTTCACGGACGCCGGCAAGGACAAGGAAGGATATCTCCAGGCCGCGGAAGGCGGAACGCTGTTCCTGGACGAGATCACGGAGATGCCGGCGGAAGCCCAGGTGAAGCTCCTCCGGGTGATCGAGAACCAGGAGTTCACCCCGCTGGGCTCCGTGAAAGCCTGCCGGATGAGCGCGCGGATCATCGCCGCCAGCAACCAGGACATCCGCCGGAAGACGGGGGAGGGCGGATTCCGGGAGGATCTCTACTACCGCCTCAACGTCGTCCACATTCACGTCCCCCCCCTCCGGGAGAGGAAGGAGGACATCCCGGTCCTGGTCCGCCATCTCGTCCGCCGGTACAACCGGGAGCTGGGGAAGAAGATCCATGGCGTGGACAACGCGACCATGAAATTGCTGCTCGGCCACGACTGGAGGGGAAACGTCCGCGAGTTGAAGAACGCCCTCGAGCGGGCCATGATCTTCTGCGACCGGGAGAGGGTCGGCAGGGAGGACCTCCCCGCGGAGCTCCATGGGGCGAACCGGAACCCGGATCCGGTCGGCCGCGAGGACCTCAAGCAGTCCGTGAAGGAGTTCGAAAAGGTCTCGATCCTCTCCGTCCTGGAACAGGTAGGGTACGACAAGCGACAGGCGGCGTCGCTCCTGGGCCTGAGCAAGTCCTCCCTGTACCGCAAAATGGAGGAGCTGGGGATCGATCTGTCCCCCGAAGAGTCCCGGGATCAGGACCCGTAACCGCCCGTTTTTTCCCACAAGTAGGAAAGCCCTCTGGCCGCGGGGGCGATCCCCTCCCCGTTTGATCGCGGTAATACCTTCATTGAACGGCACGTTATCGCCATACGCCGACGCCATCTCTTTCCGGCATGTTTATTGAGTGTCCCTTCCCGACGGTTCGGAATAACCGCTGGGGAGGGAGGGGATATGAGGAAGGGCGTTTTGTTGCTGGTGATCGGGTTTATGGGAATGCTGGTGCTCGCGACGCTCTCCAGGGACGCCGAAGCCATCCCGGCGTTTGCAAGGAAGTACAAGACGGCGTGCATCACCTGCCACGCCACGTTCCCGAGGTTGACGGCCCTGGGAGAGGCATTCCGTCTGAACGGCTACAGGATGCCGGGCGGGGACGAGCTGTACGTCAAGGATACGCCCATGAGTCTGGGGGCGGAGGCGTACAAGCAGGTATTCCCCAACGCGGTCTGGCCGTCGGACATCCCCGGGATGCCGCCGCTCGCCCTCCGGGTAGCGATGAATTACACGGCGAATACGGGGGGAGGGGTAACCCCCAAGACGAACTTCAGTCTTGACGAGGTGTCGCTGCTGGGCGCGGGGTCGCTGGGGGAGAACATGGCGTTCTTCGTGGTGATCGAGCACCATGACACGGCGTTCGGTCTGAATGTCCAGAAGACCACCCTGGAAACCGGGGAGACGGTCGTTACGGACGTGAACGGGAACCTCGAACCGGGGACCGAGTTCTCCGCATGGCTGATGTGGTCGAACCTCTTCAAGAACACCGTGGGAGCGAATCATCTCAACCTCCGGTTCGGTACCGTCGGCAAGCAGGATCTCGCCCTGCCGAACAGCCGGATCGAAGGGGCGATCACGGTGCAGAATTACCTGTATGCGGAAGAGCTGGAGATCGATGCGGCCGGCAGCGCCAGCGTGGGCGCCGAACTCAACGGCTTCGGAAAGTACTGGCGGTACAACGCCGGGGTGATGAACGGGGACAACGAAAGCAACAAGAAGAATTACTACGCCGCCGCTTCCTTCAAGATCGGAGGCCTGGGATACGACGGCTCGGGTGGAACCACGGTGGAGGGCGGCCTCAACACGACGCCGTCCGGCTACTGGAGGGACGACTCGGTCCGCTTCGGCGGCTTCTACTTCATCACCCATACCGGTCCCGACGGAGTCAAGTGGGACCGTGTCGGAGCCGATGCCCGCGTGAGCTACAAGGACCTCCAGGTCGGCGTCGGGTACATCACCGGCAAGAACGACGACCCGGCCACGCCGGAGCCGGAGAAGAAAAACGTCTGGTTCGCCGAGGCGGAATATTTCGTCTACCCGTGGCTGCAGCCGTACGTACGGTACGAACAGGTCACCAGCAACATCCATGACGCCGATCACGGAGACAAGACCCGGTACATCGTCGGTGCGGCGCTTCTGGCCCGGGCGAACGTGAAATTCAACCTGGAAGGGAAGATGTTCACGAAGAACGAGCCGAGCGAGACGAGCACGGGAAGCAAGCACCGCGAGGACCAGGTCGTGCTCCGCCTGGACTACGCGTTCTGACGGCCCCTCCTTTGACGGCGGGGAAGGTTTTTCACGGGTCCTGGTCCATCGAACGGAGCCTTTCCTGCGTCAAAGGGACGGAAGGCAAATTCATGTGCAACCGAGGGGAGACTTCATGAAACAGGACGATCGGATCGGAAAAAAAGTCCTTTTCCTCATCGCGGCGGCGGTGTTCCTGGCGGGATCGGCCGCCCCCGCTCTGCCGGATTCGGCGGGGAGCATCAAGGGAGTGGTGAAAACCCAGTGGGTCAAGCGGTATGAGGGGTTGGTCTACATCGACAAGGTGGAAGGGAAAACGTTCCCTCCCCCGAAGGAAAAGGTCTTCATGGGCCAGAAGAACCTCGTCTTCAAGCCGCATGTCCTCCCCGTCCTGAAGGGGACCACCGTCGACTTCACGAACGACGACACGACGGTTCACAACGTCTTCGCCCCTCCCGGCGCGGCGAAGCAGTTCAACCTGGGAACGTACGGGGTGGGCGTGACCAAGACGGTGACCTTCGACGCGCTGGGGGAGGTTCCCCTGCTCTGCAACGTCCACGCCGAGATGGCGGGGTTCATCCTCGTTCTTCAGAACCCGTATTACGCCGTGACGGACAAGGCCGGGAACTTCGAGATCAAGGGGGTCCCCCCGGGAACCTACAAGCTCAAGTTCTGGCACGAGAAACTGAAGGAGACTTCCCAAGTCGTGAAGGTGGAGGCGGGGAAGCCCGTCTCCGTGGAAATCACCGGGTTGAAAAACCGGTAACGGGGAGAGGGACGCGATGGATCCCCGAACTCCAGGCCGGTCCCGCGTTCTCGCGCGGCGGTGGGCACTCGCGGGAATCGTCCTGTTTGCGGCCTGGACCGCTTTCACGGCACGGGCGGACGAGATCCGGTTCCGGAACCGTGATGGCGCCCAGACGGGCACGGTTCTGGAGGAAAACGGTGGAACGGTAACCGTCCGCTTTCCGCGGGAGGACATCGAGTCGATCCGCCGCACCTCCGGGAAACCGGAGGAGGCGGCAAAAAGTGCGCCGGCGTACGGCCTGGAGGAAAGGGTGCGGGATCTCGAGCGGAAGGTGGGCGCCCTCCCCGCCTCGGGATTCCCGGCACCGGGCAGGGAGGAGTCCGGAGGAGTCGAGGGCGTCATCCGGTGGAAGGACCGCCCTCTCTCCCGCGGACGGGTCATGATCGTACTCGCCAAGGTCGCGGGCCTTCCCCCGGAATCCCGGGAGAAGGCCAAGGCGGGCGTCGCGGGTGCTCCCGCCGGAGGGAAAGGCGACAAATTCGAGACGGAGACGGATGCCGCGGGACGGTACCGGTTCGAACGGGTGCCCCCCGGCGACTACCTGCTCTACTGGATGCCGAGCCCGGAAACCGGGTGGATCCGCAGATTGCGGGACAAACCCGACCTCGAGGTGACCGCCGGCGGCGTGGTGGTCCTGAACATCCCCGCGGAAAAGAAATGACACAGGCCTCAACCGCAGGGATCCGGCCGCCGGTGGCATCGGCATGAGGAAATACCGCGTTCGACCCGTCGACGGATCCTACCTCCGGGAAAATTTCAACTGCTCCATGGGATGCCCGGTAGGTACGAAGGCCGGGGCCTATGTCCAGGCGATCCATTCCGGGGACTACGAGAAAGCGTACGCCATCGCCCGGGGACCCAACCCCTTCGCCTCGATCTGCGGTCGGGTCTGCGCCCACCCGTGCGAAGAGGTTTGCCGGAAGGGAGTCGTGGAAAAGGACCCCATCTCGATCCGGGCGCTGAAACGGTTCGCCACGGAGCGGTACGGGGTCGAGACGCGGCAGATCTTCGCACTTTCCGAAACGCTCCGGTGCTCCACGGCCCCCGGCAGTCTGAACCCGGGAAAGACCGGGAAGCGGGTTGCCGTCATCGGCTCGGGTCCCGCGGGACTCACCTGCGCCCACGATCTGGCGAGGCTGGGCCACGGATGCACCATCTTCGAGGGCCAAGCGGTCGCGGGGGGGATGCTGATCCTCGGGATCCCCGAGTACCGACTCCCGAGGGACCTGGTCAAGCGGGAGATCGACGCGATCCTCTCCATGGGAATCGAGATCCGGTACCACGCGAAGCTGGGACGGGATTTCCGGCTCCGGGATCTGCGGGACGAGGGGTTCGACGCCGTCTTCGTCGGCATCGGATCGCACCGGTCCCACGTCCTGGACATCCCCGGGATGGACCTCGACGGGGTGATCAGCGGGGTCGACTTCCTGTTGAACGCCAACCTCGGGTACAAGGTGGACCTCGGCAAGAAGGTCGTCGTGGTCGGAGGGGGAAACGTGGCGGTCGACGTCGCGCGGACCGTGCGGCGGATCGGGGACGAGAGGGAGCTCCGGAAGTTCGGCGCCGTCTCCGAGGCGCGGGAGCACATCGAGGCGGCCCTCGACATGGCCCGTAGCGCTCTGCGCATGGGTGCGCGGGAGGTGACCATGGTCTGCCTCGAGTCCCGTGAGAACATGCCGGCATGGGAGTGGGAGATCGAGGAGGGTCTCCGCGAGGGGGTCGATCTTCGATGCGCCCTCGGTCCGACCCGGGTCCTGGGCAGGGATGGGAAAGTGACCGGGCTCGAGACGCTGCGCGTTCGGTCGATCCTGGACGAAAAGGGCCGCTTCCACCCCTCTTTTTTCGAAGGGAGCGAGGAGACGCTTCCCGCCGACACCGTCATCTACGCGATCGGCCAGGCCTCGGATCTTTCCTGGATCGGCGAGGAGGACGGCATCGAGGTGACGCCACGGGGGTTGATCCGGGTGGAGCGCGAGAGCCTGGCGACCACGGCGGCAGGCGTATACGCGGGCGGGGATGTGGCCTTCGGACCGAGGATCATCATCGAGGCGGTGGCCGACGGGCAGCGGGCGGCCCGTTCCATCGGGAAGTACCTGCGGGACGATCTCCGGACGGCCATGGCCTGGCGATCCACGGAGATCCACCACCGGATGGCGGACGATTTCGACCGGATTCCACGGCAGAAACCCCCGATGATCGACGTGGAGCGCAGGACGGGCATCGGCGAAGTGGAAGGGTGCTACGACGAGGCGCGGGCGCGCACCGAGGGGAGTCGCTGCTACCGGTGCAACGTGAACACGATCATCAGCAGCGCACGGTGCATCCTCTGCGGAGGCTGCGCGGACGTTTGCCCGGAGTCGTGCTACCGGATCGTCGACGTGGCGCAGATCCACGTGGACGAACGGCTCGCCCCGATCCTCCGCGCGCGCTTCGGGACGGACCGTCCGTCCGGCTCCGCCATCCTCAAGGACGAGACGCGGTGCACACGTTGCGGCCTTTGCGAGCGGCGATGCCCGACCCACGCGATCACCATGGAACGCTTCGAGGAAAGAGAGGTGCCGGCGTGAGCGGGAACCCGATGGACCGGAGACGTTTCCTGAGCTTCCTCGGCTGGTTTGCATCCCTGGGGACGATCGCCGGGATCTCCTGGGGCAGCGTGCGGTTCATGATCCCCAACATCCTGTACGAGCCCCCGAAAGCGTTCAAGATCGGGAAGCCGCAGGACTACCCCGATGGGGTGAACTTCCTGCCGGAAAAGAAAATCTTCGTGGTGCGCAACGGAGAATCCTACAAGGTGGCCTCCGCCGTGTGCACCCACATGGGGTGCACGCCCCGCTGGGTCGGGGAGCAGAAGGTGTGGGAGTGCCCCTGCCACGGGAGCATCTTCGACGAAAAGGGGGGGGTGGTCAAAGGACCCGCCCCCGACCCCCTTCCCTGGTACGAGGCGAAGATCGCGTCGGACGGACGGATCTTCGTCGATGGGCGAAGGATCGTCCCCTACACGCAGTCCCTGACGGTGAAATCATGAGTGGAGGCATCCTCAACCGCGTCTGGAAGTCGATCTTCCGGCACGGCTTCCCCGAGAACGAAAGGCTCCGGTCCGAGGCGATCACCAGCAACCTGTTCCTCCACGTGCACCCGGTGAAGGTGTACCGGGAAACCCTCGAGTTTCCGAAGACCCTCGGCCTCGGCCTGATCTCGTTCTACCTCTTCGTCATCCTGTCGATCACCGGCGTCCTGCTGATGTTCTACTACGTGCCGCACGTGGACCGGGCCTACCAGGACATGAAGGACCTCCAGTTCGTCGTCAGCTTCGGCGTGATCATCCGGAACATGCATCGCTGGTCGGCCCACGCGATGATCGTGGCGGTCTTCCTGCACATGTGCCGGGTCTACTACACGGCTTCGTACCGGGAGCCGAGGGAGTTCAACTGGGTCCTCGGTGTATTCCTCCTCCTCCTCACGCTCTTCCTGAGCCTGACCGGATACCTGCTTCCGTGGGACCAGCTCGCCTACTGGGCGATCACGATCGTGTCGAACCTGATCGGGGTCGCTCCCCTGGTCGGGAAGAAGATGCGGTACATGGTGCTGGGGGGAACGATCGTCGGGCAAAACGCGCTGATCCGATTCTACGTGATGCACGTCATCGTCCTGCCCTTCCTGGCCCTCCTGCTCATCCTGGTTCACTTCTGGCGGATCCGGAAAGACGGCGGTCTGGCGCGGACGAACGAAGCCGCGGAAGCCGCCGAGGAACGGGAAGGGGACCCACAGGGGGAGGAGCTGAAATCGTACGGTCTCATGAACCTCGTGGAGGGGAAGACCCCTCACGTCGGGCAGGACCCCGACCGGATGGTGACCGCCTGGCCGCACCTTCTGGTGCGGGAAGCGACCCTTTTCCTCTTCGTGATGATCGGGATCATGGCCATGTCCGTCCTGTTCGACGCGCCCCTGGAGGAGATGGCCAATTTCGCGATCACCCCCAACCCGGCGAAGGCCCCATGGTACTTCGTCGGGCTCCAGGAGCTGCTCTCCTGGGGGAATCCGATCTATGGGGGGATCCTCGCTCCCATGGCCGCCGTCCTCGCACTGCTCCTCGTGCCCTACCTGGACCGCGGGCAGGTGGGGACCGCCGAATGGATCCATCCCACGCGGCGGAGGGCCATCCTCATTTTCACAGCGATTAGTGTGACGGCGATCGTGTTGATCTTCGTCGGGGAGTACATGAGGGGGCCGAACTGGCACCTGTACTGGCCCTGGCAGAAGTGGCCGATTCATTGACCGGAAATCCTTTCCGCGGCACAGGTGATCCATGAAACGCAGCTTCGTCGTGCTGAGCCTGCTGATCCTCCTCTTTCTCCTCTGGCAGATCGGCAAGGACTACAACCGCCCCTATCTCTCCTACCAGAAGGCGTACAAGCGGCTCCTGGCCAAGGCGGGGGAGGGGGAACCGGAACTGGCTTCGTTTCCTTTCGGGGCGAGACAGGACTGGATCGTGGGCCTCTCCCGCGTGGATCGCTGCGAAACCTGCCACCTGGGTGTGGAGGACCCCCGGTTCCTCAACGCCCCGGCACCGTTCCGGGCCCATCCGGATGCGGACATCCACCCCGTCGAGAGTTTCGGCTGCACCGTCTGCCACGGCGGGCAGGGGCTGGCCACCTCCCTGGAGGATGCACACGGACCGACCGGGAACTGGAACCGGGCCATCTACCACGAGAACTTCCTTCAGAAGTCGTGCTCCCTCTGTCATGGGGAAACCGTTGGGGAATCGGCGCCGGTCCTGTCGCGGGGGCGGGAGATCTTCTACGACTGGGGATGCCGGGGCTGCCACAAGGTTGAGGGGAAGGAACGGAAAAAGGTCGGTCCGCCCATCCGGAAGATCGGAGAGAAAGTGCGGGTGGACTGGCTGTACCGGTGGCTGCGGAACCCACGAGGCTACCTGCCGAAAACCCGGATGCCCGACTTCTTTCTCTCCGAACAGGAGGCCGCGGACATCGCCCTTCTGCTGATTCCGCAGCAGGGAGCGCCGGGGGCGGCGCCGGCCGGATCGGTGGAACGGGGCCGCCTGGTGTTCAACGAGAGCCGGTGCGTGACCTGCCATGCCGTGGAGGGGAAGGGCGGAATCATCGGGCCGGACCTGGCGAAGATCGGGTCCAAACTCCGCCCCGAGGGACTCCTGGCATGGCTGAGGAACCCGCACGAGGTCAATCCGACGACGCGCATGCCCGTCCATAACTTCACGGAGCAGGACGTCCGCGATCTGGCCACCTTCCTCCTGACGGAGTACACGGACCTGGAATTGCCGGAAGACCAGGCATCCCGGGACCTGAAGGCGGTGTCCAAAGGGAATGTCCGAAACGGAAAGGCGTTGATCGACAAGTATGGGTGCACGGGCTGCCACGAAATCGAACGCATGGAGGACCGCGGGGAGAACGGTTCGGAACTGACCCGGATCGGGGACATCCACGTCAGCCGCCTCGATTTCGGCGAGGTGGAGGTTCCCCGCAACCGGCGCACCGTCCCCAACTGGCTCTACAACAAGATGCGCAAGCCCAGGCTCTTCAAGGGCGACCTGAAGATGCCGGATTACCGCTTCAGCGACGAGGATGCCGAGGCGGTCACGACCTACCTGTTGAGCTTGACGGCCGAAAGGGTCCCGGCCCAGTATTACCATCCGTTGGGCGAACGTCCGTCCGACTACGATCCGCAGGGGGATTTCGGAACGGTCCTGGAGAAGTACCGCTGCCTGGTCTGCCACCGGATCCGCGGAAAAGGAGGGGTTCTTGCCCCCGATCTCTCCAGGGAAGGCAGCCGCGTCCGGAAGGAATGGCTTCACGACTACCTCAGGAAACCGGATACCATCCGTCCGATCCTGGTGGAGAGGATGCCCCAGATGAAGATCGCGGAAGCGGATATCCGGATCCTCGATGCCTACATTCGAGCGGCGCTCCTGGACGACAAGGTGGAAAATCTCGCCGTCGAGGTCCGCGGGATGCGACTCGGCGATCCCGAGGCGGTCCGGAGGGGGAGCCGGCTGTACTTCGAAAAGTACGCCTGCGACGCGTGCCACCAGATCAACCTGAAGGGGGGGACGATCGGGCCGGACCTCACCCACTCGGGGAAGAGGCTTCGGCCGGAATGGGTCATCCTGTGGCTGCGCAACCCGAAGGCGTTTCTTCCGCGGTCCGTGGAGCCGGTGTACGCCTTCCCGCAGAGGGAGATCGAGGACCTCGCGGCCTTCGTGCTCAGTCCCAAGGCCGGAAAGGGGACGCCATGACCCGACGGCCCTATGGCTCCCGGTTGCCGGGGATCTTCCTCCTGGTTCTCCTATCGGCCGGCGTCGGGTGGGGCGAAACGAAACCGCCTGGAGCCGACAACGCCGCGATGCGCAGGAAGGAGTTCGTGCTCCCCCGGAAGCACGACACCGGCCTGAGCCGGGAAGCGAAACGGGGAAGGAACCTGTACGTATATTATTGCGCGCTATGCCATGGGAAGCAGGGAGACGCCGACGGATTCAACGCCACCAACCTCAAGACGCCGCCGACGCGGCACACGGACCCGATCCTCATGGGGACCTTGTCGGACGCCCAGGTCCAGCGGATCATCAAGGAGGGAGGACAGGCGCTGGGACGCTCCCCGCAGATGCCGCCGTGGGGAGGGGTCCTGAAAAGCCAGGAGATCGCCGACCTCGCCGTCTTCATCCGAACGCTGGCCGTTCCCGCGAAGAAGTGAGGAATATCCCCCTCGACGTCATCCTGGTGTAGAAGGTTTTCGCGCCCATCCGATCGCAAGATCGGCCACGTTGGTGCCGGTGGGGCCGGTGACGACCAGGTCTCTCAACGCCTCGAAGAACGGGTACGCGTCGTTGCGGGACAGGTGCCCGCCGGGGTCGAGCCCAAGGGACGAGGCGCGCGCGACGGTGGTTCCGTCGGCGTACGCCCCCGCGGCGTCGGTGGGCCCGTCGATTCCGTCCGTTCCCGCGGCCAGGACGGCCATCGCTCCCTCTCCCGCCAGTTCCACCGCCGCGGCGAGGGCGAACTCCTGGTTCCTCCCTCCCTTGCCGCTGCCGCGCACATTCACCGTCGTCTCTCCACCGGCGATCAGCGCGACCGCATCCCCCGGGGAAAGCGCCTTCGCGGCCTTCCGCAACCGGGCACAGAACGAACGGGCGGATTCCCTGGCTTCTCCGCGAAGGAATTCGGGCAGGAGGACGATCGCGGCGGGGCCCGCGTCCCGCTCTCGCGCCATCCGCCGCGCCGCCGCGTCCATCGCCGTCCGGTTCGTCCCGACGAAAACCGAGGTTGTCCCGAGGAAAGCGGGGTCGTCGGGTTTCGGGGTTTCGGGGAGGGTGCCGGCCGTACCGGCGGCAAGATGCCGACGCACCGGGGAGGGGACCGCATAATAGATGCCGTACCGCTCGAGGACGCCGATCGCGTCCGCGTACGTCGTCGGGTCGGGGGAAAAAGGGCCGGAGGCGATCACGGACGGGTCGTCGCCGGGAACATCCGAGAGGAGCAGCGCCCATACGGCCGCGGGCTGCGCCGCCCTGGCCAACAGTCCCCCCTTGACCTCGGAGAGATGCTTGCGCACCGCGTTGAACGACGCGATGTCGGCCCCTGCCCGCAGGAGGAGACGGAACGTTTCCGCCTTCTCTTCCATCGTGATCCCCGCGACCGGCGAGGAGAGCATGGCGGAACCGCCGCCCGACATGAGGGCGACCACGAGGTCCCCTTTCCCGGCGCGTTCCAGAAGCGACAGGATTTCGCGTGCCGCCGCGAAGCTGAAGATGTCGGGGACCGGGTGCCCGGCCGCCGCGAATCGCACCGGGCCCGACTGCCCTTCCGCGCCGTGCGGTACGGCGATCACGCCGCCCGCGACGCGTTTCCCCAGCGCCGCGAGAGCCGCCTCCCCCATCGCCCTTCCCGCTTTTCCGGCCCCGACGAGGTGGATCTTCCCCGGGGACGACAGGGGCATCGACGCCCGGACGCGCGGGGCGTCGAGCACGAGGGCATCCCCTTCCACGCGCAGCGCGGACGCGATGAGGCGCGCCGGGTCGACCGCCTCCACGGCGGCACGGAAAGCGCGCAGCAGACGATCCTTCTCCGGCGGGTTCACGGCAGGGGCGTCAGATCGATTTGCGCCAGGCCGACCGGCGCTCCAGCCACCGGGACAGCTCCGTGAAGGCGAAGCACATGATGAAGTAGATGACGGCGATGAACAGAAAGATCTCGGTGGGGTAGAGCATCGTCCGGTTGTTCATCTGGGTCGCGACGTGGGTGAGCTCCGAGACGCCCACGATGAACGCCAGCGAGGTGTCCTTGATCATCGACACGAACTGGTTGACGAAGGAGGGGATCATGTTCCGCAGTCCCTGCGGCAGGATGATGTGGAACATCGCCTGCCTGTGCGACAGCCCGGTCGAAATTGCGGCCTCCATCTGCCCCTTCGGGATCCCCTCGATCCCCGCCCGCACGATCTGGGACATGTAGGACGAGGTGAAGAGCGTCAAGGCGGTGATGACCGTCCACGCCTCGGGCAGCGGCCGCCCGGCCAGGGCGGGCATCAGGAAGTACATCCAGAAGATGACCATCAGGAGCGGCATCCCGCGGATCGCCTGGATCACCACCTCGGATCCCCATTTGATCAGCCGGTTCCGGGAGACGCTCAGCAGTCCGAGGATCAGCCCGCCGATGAAGGAGAGGAGGAGGGATACGGAGGCCAGGTACAGCGTGAGCGCCACCCCCCCCAGCGGACCCTTGGGATATCGGCCGATGAAGAAGTAGGAGAGGTTCTCCTGGATGACTGTGAAATCGAGCCCGCCGACCATCTCAATGTCCCTTGATCGGCTGGAGGACCTTCTTGTTGTAGAGGGTCATCAGCCCGGTGATGAGAAACGAAAGGACGAGGTAGACGAGCGTGGCCGCCGTGAACGCCTCGAACCCCTTGAAGGTGTAGCTCTCCACCTGGCGCGCCTGGTACGTCAACTCCATCACGCCGATCGTCATCGCCAGCGACGAGTTCTTCATCAGGTTCAGGAACTGGTTGATGAGCGGCGGAATCGTGAGGCGCACCGCCTGCGGCAGGATGATGTATCGCATCGAGCGAATGTAGGAGAAGCCGGAGCTGCGCGCCGCCTCCATCTGCTCCTTCGGGATGGAGCGCACCCCCGACCGGATGTCCTCGGCGATGAACGCGGAGGTATAGATGGTGAGGGCGATCACCGCCGCCGCGAATTCGAAGTCCTGGCGGACCAGCCAGTCGTTGACCGATTGGGGGAGCACCTTGTAGGAGCCGAAGTACCAGAAGAAGATCTGGACCAGCAGGGGAGTGTTGCGGAAGAACTCGAGGTACCCGTGGGCGAACCAGCGCACCGGGCGGACCTGGCTCATCCGCATCATCGCGATGAGGAGGCCGAGAAGGAACGACAGGGCGATCGAAACCGCCGAAAGCTTGAGCGTCACATGGAGCCCGGAGACGAGCCAATCGAAATACTTCCCGGAAGTGACGATCGCCCAGTCGAACCGGTAGTTCATGGGGCGGGTCTACCCGAAGCCTACTCGGTGCCCCGCTTGTCGGCCGTGATCTTGAACTTGCCGCGCTGGATCGGGCTGTCGGACTTCGGCCCGAACCACTTCTCGAAGATCTTCTTCGCCTCGCCTTTCTTTTCCATCTCGAGCAGCGTGTCGTTCACGAACTTCACGAAGTTCGCGTCGCCCTTCCGCATCCCGATGCCGTACGGCTCCTCCGAGATCGCGATCTCCGGAATCTCGAATTTCCCCTTCGTCGCAGGGTTCTTCTCGAGCTTGCCGAGCTGGCCGGCCAGGATCGACTCGTCGGTGGTCACGGCGATGACCTTCCCCTGCTGCAGGGCGAGGACCCCCTGCGGGTAGTCGTCGAAGGAGAGGACCGTGGCCGAAGGAACCGATTTCTTCACGTTCTGCTCCGAGGTGGAGCCCTTCGCCGTCCCGATCTTCTTCCCCTCGAGGTCCTTCAGGCTCTTGACCGTCCCCTTCTTCGTCAGGAACTTCTGCCCGGTCAGGAAGTAGGTGTAGCTGAAGTCGATCTGCTTCGCCCGCTCCGGGTTCTTCGTCATCGTCGCCGCGATCAGGTCGATGTGCCCTTCCTGGAGCTGGGGCATCCGGTTCGCCGAGGTAACGGGCTTGAACTCCACCTTCACGCCCAGTTTTCCGGCGATGTACTTGACGAAGTCGATGTCGTATCCCACAAACTCCTTGGTTTGCGGGTCCACGGAGCCGAACGGCGGCAGGGAGTCCTTCACGCCGGCCACCAGGACGCCCTTCTTCTTCGCGTCCGCCAGCGTGTCGCCCGCCAGCGCCGCGCCGCACAGCGCGCCGACCATCGTCAGCGCCACAAAGAACAGCCCGATTTTTCTCGCCATCGTCTTCCCCTCCTTTTTTATTGTGGATCAGTGCATGGGCGACAGGATCTGCTTCAGGAACTGCTTCGCCCGTTCGTGTTGCGGGTGTTTGAAGAACTCCTCCGGCGGGGCCTCCTCCAGGACCGTCCCGTGGTCCATGAAGATTACCCGGTGGGAGACCTCCCGGGCAAACCCCATTTCGTGCGTGACCACGATCATCGTCATCCCGGAGAGCGCCAGGTCCTTCATGACCTGGAGAACTTCGCCGATCATCTCGGGGTCGAGGGCCGAGGTGGGCTCGTCGAAGAGCATGATCTTCGGCTTCATCGCCAGCCCCCGGGCGATCGCCACCCGCTGCTGTTGCCCGCCGGAGAGCTGGGCCGGGTAGGCGTCCCGCTTCTCGGGCAACCCGACGCGCTCCAGAAGCGCCATCGCCTGTTCGCCGGCTTCCTTCTCCGGGGTGTTCCGGATCTTGATCGGAGCGAGGGTGATGTTTTTCAGGACCGACAGGTGGGGGTAGAGGTTGAACTGCTGGAAGACGAAGCCGATCTCCGCCCTCAGCTTGTTGATGTCGGTCTTCTTGTTCGAGAGGTCCTTCCCGTCGACGACGAGTTTCCCCTCGTTGATCGGCTCGAGCTCGTTGATCGTCCGGATGAGGGTCGATTTCCCCGAGCCGGAGGGGCCGCAGACCACGACGACCTCGCCCGACCGCACCTGGAGGTTGATGTCGTTCAGCACGTGGAGCTTGCCGAACCATTTGTGGACGCCCTCGAACCGGATCATCGCGCCTCCCTGTGCGTCTCCCGGGCTGCGGAATTCCTGTCCATTCCCCGTGGTTGCAGATTATACATGATCGGAACGTCGTCGCATCCCGGAGAATTCGCCGAAAACGCGGCATGCTCCCTGTCTATTTCCGCGAGATATCCCCGCCCCCTCCCGCCAGGCGATACGAGGCCGTACGGAAGGGGTGCGCCCAGAGGAAGAAACACCTTCTCGATGCGGGTGCATCCTTGGACCGGCACAGCACGGCATATCGTCGAGAAAGAATGGTGCGGGGGAGCAGCGCGAGGCCTTATTGCGAACGAGGAGAACGGAAGGCGCGTTGGTTTTCCTCGCGGTCCCGACCGACCGGGTCCGCTCCATCCCGCGAGGCGGGACGGAGTTCCAACCGTCCGCCTCGCCAACTTTATCGGGATGGTGTCCTGACCCGCCGCCGAAAGGCGTGTTTTATCCTAATACATCTTCTTGTGTTCCTTCTCCTTGTGGATGGCCCAGAGCTCCCCGCCGGGGTTCTGTTTCGTATGGATGGCGACACCGGCTGTCCCGTACTCGAGTTTCTCGAAAAGATCTTTCACGCTTTTGCCCTTCAGGGGACCGCCGAGTTTTTCCGCCGTGATATCGCCCTCGGCGAGCGTGCCTTTGAACGCCCCTTCACGAAGGGACGGGGCCTCGCCCGTGGTGGGATAGAGCCACGTGAGGATCGCGGCGGGGGTCCCGTTATCGCCGACTTCGTGGACGTGCCCCATCGTGACGTTCTGGATCCCTTTCAGCTTCAGCGTGTAATGAAGCGTGGTGCCATCCTTGTTGAGTTCGAAGGTCGCCGTGCCCCCGGCGGACGTTTTCACCTTGGGAGCGGCGGAGAGCTTGATGCTGACTTTCTCCCCCTTCATCTCGTTTGCCAGGGCCATGCCTCCAACGACGAACGCGGTTACGAACACTGCCACCAACGGAACCACAACGGTTTTGCGCATCGCATGCTCCTTTCCTGGGCAATTTGCCGGATTATCTGGTGATTGTGATGGTTTTTCCCGTCCACCCGTTTCAGGCTCCGGGCAGTTCGTCGGGGGGAGGAGTGTTCCGGAACAGGTCGATCCGCGGGTGTGCGACGGAAGCGGCATGATCCCGAGTGAACTTTTTTCTTTCTCCGACGTCTAAAGGAAGTCGCGGAACAAGATGATGCAACAAATTAACGCAGGGAGGACGGGAATGAAATCGTGGATCGCAGGGATGCTGTTGCTGCCGCTCGTTTTCGCGGGATGCGCCTCGATGGGGCCGAAAGAGGGGGCGGGTTCGGTCATCGGCGGCGTCGGCGGCGCCGTCATCGGTTCCCAGTTCGGGGGAGGCACCGGGCGGGTCGTCGGCACGGCGATCGGAGCCGTCGCAGGGGTGCTGATCGGCCAGGAACTCGGGAAGTCCCTCGACAGGGCGGACCGCCTGGAGATGGAACGGACCGCGCAGTACGCGCTGGAAAACGATCGTACGGGCGAATCCAGGGCGTGGCGGAACCCGGATAGCGGACATTCCGGAACAATCACGCCGAAGCGAACCTACAGGGCGGCGGGGGAGCGGTATTGCCGGGAGTACACCCAGACCGTGAATATCGGCGGCGAGGAGCACACGGCCTACGGCACGGCGTGCCGGCAACCGGACGGAAGCTGGAAGATCGTGAAGTGAGGGGAACGATTCACCCCGGAGTGAAAAGGCGGGAGAGCCGGTGGCGGCGGCGTGCGAAGGCGCGGTAGAGAAGGCGTGACACGGTCCCGGCGCCAGGGAGCCGGAAGAGAAGGGCGGCCAGCCGGTATCGGCGCGTGCGGCGCAGGATTTCAGGGAGCGCCCGCTCCCCGGGGAGGATCGTCCCGTCCGGGAGGACAAGGTGCATCGCCTGGAGGCATGCGGCCTCCGTGATCGCCGGAAACCTCGCCCGGGTTTCTTCGGATCGGCAGGGGAGGTATTCGAAGGCGTCGTGGACCGTTGCGTTGCGCCGGACCCAGTCGGCGGACGCGCGGCAAGCCGGGCAATCCGCGTCGTAGACCAGAACCGCCTTCATCAGCAGATCCGCGGGAGCTGGTCCCCCACGGGGTAGTCGACCGACCGCACGCCCCCCGCGAGGGTGCGCATCCGGACTCCGGTCGATCCCTCCCGCACCTCCCCGACGATGGCCGCTTCCCGCCCGTACGGGTGCTCCCGCAGCGCGGCGACGATCTCTTCCGCGACGTCCTCCGCCACGATCAGCACCGCCTTCCCCTCGTTGGCCAGAAACAGCGGGTCGAATCCCAGGATCTCGCACACGCCGCGCACCGATTCCCTGACCGGAAGCCGCGCCTCGTCCAGCACGAACCGGGCGTTCGCGGAGGACGCCATCTCGTTCAGCGTCACGCCCGCCCCGCCGCGCGTGGGATCGCGCATGAAGCGCACCTTGCCGGCAAATCGCGGGAGAAGGGGGAGGAGCAGGTCGCCAAGCGGCGCCACGTCCGACAGAACGGGGGCTTCGATGGCGAGATGCTGCCGCGCGATCAGCACCGCCACCTGGTGGTCCCCCATCGTCCCCGTGAGCACGATCCGGTCGCCGGGACGGATTCCCGACGGCGCGGGGCGCCAGTCCTTCACCGAAACACCCACGCCGGCCGTGGTGATGAAGATGCCGTCCCCCTTCCCGCGCTCCACCACCTTCGTGTCCCCGCAGGCGACCGTCACCCCGGCTTCCTTCGCCGCGTCCCGCATCCCCGAGAGCGCGCGTTCCAGGGTATCCATCGGCAGCCCCTCTTCGAGGATCAGGCCGCACGAGATCGCCACTGCCTTCGCGCCGCAGACGGCAAGGTCGTTCACGGTGCCGCAGACGGCCAACCGTCCGATGTCGCCGCCCGGGAAGAACGGCGGGGTCACGACGTAGCCGTCCGTGGTGAAGGCGATCTCCCCGTCGATCCGGCCGAGGAGGCCCGAGTCGAAGAAGGGGGACAGCACGGGATTGTCGAAGTACCGGGCGATCACCTTCGCGATCAGGTCGCGGGTGCGCCTGCCGCCCTCACCGTGGGAAAGGAGGATCTTGTCGTGCATCGGGGGACTACAAAGCTCCGTATTTGTAGTAGGCGGCGCACGACCCCTCGCTGCTGACCATGCAGGGGCCGTACGGCTCTTCCGGGACGCACGCCGTTCCGAAGAGGGGGCATTCGGGCGGCGTAATCTTCCCCTTGAGGACGTCTCCGCAGCGGCAGGCGGTCTCTTCCGGCGCGAAGACGACGGGAACGCCGAACTTCCGCTCCGCGTCGAACGCGGCATATCCGTCCGCGATCCGAAGTCCCGACCCCGGGATGACGCCGATCCCGCGCCATCCCGTGTCGCACGGGACGAAGACCTCGCGGATCAGCTCCTGCGCCTTCCGGTTCCCCGAGGAAGTGGCCACGCGGGAATATTCGTTCTCCACGCGCGCGACCCCTTCCTTCCTCTGACGCAACAGCATCGAGATCCCCATCAGGATGTCGAGCGGCTCGAAACCGGCGACCACGCACGGGATGCGGTGTCTCTCCGCCACCGGCAGGTACGCGTCCGTCCCGATGACGACCGAGACGTGGGCGGGGCAGAGGAACCCTTCGATGCGGACATCGGGGTCTGCGGCCAACACCCCCATCGCCTCCGGGATCGTGCGCACGGACGACAGGACGGAGAAGTTCTTCACGCTGCGCTCCGCCGCCGTTTTAACGGCGCCGCCGATGGCGGGCGCCGTCGTCTCGAACCCCACGCCCAGGAAGACGACCTCCCGGTCCGGCGCGGCGGCGGCGAGTGTCACCGCATCGAGCGGCGAGTACACGACGCGGACCTCGAGCCCCTTTCCCTTCTCTTTCTCGAGGGAAGAGGATTTCCCCGGCACCCTCAGCATGTCGCCGAACGATGCAAGCAGGACGCCCCGCTCCATGCCCAGCGCGATCGCCGTGTCGATGTACCGGTCGGGAGTAACGCAGACCGGACAACCGGGACCCGAGAGCATCGTGACCGCGCCGGACAGCAACGGCCGGATGCCGCCGCGCGCGATCGCCACGGTGTGGGTGCCGCAAACCTCCATCAGGCGGACGGGGGCGTCGCCGGCGTCGCTCCGGATCCGCTCGACCAGCGCACGCGCGGTCGCCGGATCGCGGAAGTCGTCAACGTATTTAAGGTTGCAGTTCATGAATACGACCATGCACCGAGAGCGTCGATGCGCCGTCCCGGCAAGGCGCGCGACTGAGGCGTACTGTGAAGTACGGCGCAAGGAGCGCAACGCAGCAGGGGCGGATGCAGCGGCGCTCGAATGCGGTCGTATTCATGAATTGCAGCCTTAAGTTGCATCCGCGATCTCCCGGAACAGTGAAAGCGTCTGCCGAGCCTCCTCCTCCGAAAGTTTCTCGATGGCGAAACCGGCGTGGACGATCACCCAGCCTCCGACGGAGACGTCGTCGATGAGCATCACGGAGATCTCCCGCCGCACGCCCCCCAGCTCCACCACGGCGGCGGAATCGCGAATCTCCAGGACCTTCGCGGGAACCCCGAGGCACATCGGCGCTACCCCCCCGCGACCCGCATGGCCGCGTAATATGCCTGTCCGAGCGAGATCCCCCCATCGTTCGCCGGCACCTGCCGGTGGATCAGCGGCGTGAGTTTCCGCTTCCGTAGACCGGAGAGAACACGGGACAGCAGCGTCACGTTCTGGAACACGCCCCCGGAGAGGACGACGTGCCGCGCGCCCGAGCTTTCCGCCAGTCGCGAAGACACGTCAAGGATCGCGGAGGCCATCGTATCGTGGAACCTGCGGGAAATCGTTCCCGCGGGGACGGTCTCCCGCGCATCCGCCGTCACTCCCCGGACCACGTCCGTACAGTCTACCGCAATTTGTCCGGCTTCCTCCGAGAGGGTGAACGGATACGTGCCGGCGGCGGCGCGCGCGGCGACGCCCTCCAGGCGCATCGGCGCCTGTCCCTCGTAGCTCGACCGCACGCACAACCCGCAGATCGCGGAGACGGCGTCGAAGAGGCGGCCGGCGCTGGAGGTCGGCGCCACGTTGATCTTCTTCTCCAGCGCCTCGAGCAGCAGGTGGATCGAATCCCGGGGGACGTCGGGGAACAGCTCCCGCGCCGCCGATTCCGCCTCCGCGGCTCCGAGGGTCTCCCGCAGCAGGGAGAGGGCGGTCCTCCACGGTTCCCGGACAGCGGCATCCCCGCCGGGAAGGGGGAAGTTCGCGAGGTGCCCCGCGCGTCGCACTTCCATCCCGTCGATGGCGAAGAACTCGCCGCCCCAGATCGCGCCGTCCTCGCCGTACCCGGTCCCGTCGAACGCCACCCCCACGGCCGTCCCTGCGAACCCGGTTTCGGCCAGCGCGGAATAGATGTGCGCCTTGTGGTGCTGCAGGGCGAAGAGGCGGTCCGCGCCGGCCCGATCGGCGAACGCGGTGGTGAAGTACGCGGGGTGCAGGTCGTGGCACGCGGCGCGCGGCCGGGCGTCGAGGAACCGCCGGAAGAAGCGGTACGCCTCCTCGTAGAAGTCGCGCGCCGGCGCCTGTTCCAGGTCCCCGAGATGCTGGGACAGGTACGCAGCGCCCCCCTTGACGAAGCAGAAGGTGCTTTTCAGTTCACCGCCCAGTCCCACGACGTCGGGGAAGGAGCGGAGCAGGGTCACGGGGGCCGGGACGAACCCGCGCGCGCGGCGGATCGGGTAGATCCCCCGGCCGACGCGGCGCACCACGGAGTCGTCGGACCGCTGCACGACCTCGCGGTCGTGAAGGAGGAAGAGGTCGGCGACCCCGCGCAGGCGCAAGAGGGCTTCGTCGTTCCCGATCGCGATCGGCTCGTCGGTCACGTTGCCGCTCGTCATCACCAGCGGGCGGTCCGTCCGGTCGAGGAGCATTCGGTGCAGCGGCGTGTACGGAAGGAAGATCCCCGCTGTCGGCAGCCCCATCGACACCGACGGCGCAAGGGGGGACCGGGGGCGGGCGGGGAGGAGGAGGACCGGCGCGGCCGGGGAACGGAGGATCGCCTCGTCCGCCGCTTCGGCGCGCGCGGCGGCGCGCACGGAGCGGAGGTCCGGGAACATGACGGCGAACGGCTTCTCCTCCCGCCGCTTCCGCTTCCGCAGCGTGCGCACGGCGTCGTCGTTCGTCGCGTCGACGGCGAGCTGGAAGCCGCCGAGTCCGCGCACCGCGACGATCGACCCGCCGAGAATCGCGGCCGCGGCCGTGCCGATCGGGTCATCGCTCTCCACCGGCGCGCCGTCCGGTCCGCGCACGGACAACCGCGGACCGCAGGCGGGGCAGGCGTTCGGCTCGGCGTGGAACCGGCGGTCGAGGGGATCCCCGTACTCTTCCCGGCACGCGGCGCACATCGGGAAGGCGGCCATCGACGTCCGCTCCCGGTCGTAGGGGAGGGAGGAGACGATGGTGAATCGCGGGCCGCAATTCGTGCAGTTCGTGAACGGGTACCGATGGCGGCGGTCCGTGGGATCCGCCAGTTCCCGCAGGCAGGCCGGGCAGGTCGCGATGTCCGGGGGGATCGTGGAGAGGGCGATCCCGTCGCGGCGGCTCGCCCGGATCGTGAACCCCGTGACGCCGGTGGGCGCGGCCTTGCGGACGGAGAGACGGGTCACGCGCGCCGCGGGTGGGATCTCCGGACCGAAGAGGGCGCGAAAGCGCGAGAGCGCCGCCGCGTCCCCTTCCACATGGATGACGACGCTCCCCGGGGTGTTCTCGACCCACCCGGCGAGACCGCAGCGCGAAGCCAGCCGGTGGACGAACGGCCGGAACCCCACCCCCTGCACCACGCCGCGGACGGTGATCTCCATCGCCGCGATGCCCACGGAGCGGTCCGTCACGGGCGCGGGGAGGCCGCGAACACCGCGATCTCGGACCGCACCTTTTCGACGATCTCCCCGAACCGCGCCGCGAGCGGCTCCGACAGCTCGAGGCTGTACGTTTCGATGTCGGCGGGGACCACGCCGAGGAGGATCATCTCCGGCAGGGTCTCGCGCAGCCTCATCATCCCGAGCGTGTCGGCGAGGTTCAGGTCGTGGAGGGACCAGGCGGGCTCATCGCTCCCGGCCAGTTCGTCGGGGGTCATCCGCACAACCGTCCCCGGCGGGAACGGGGCGTCCACGGCGTCGACCAGGACGACGCGTTCCTCCCCCTCGACCAGGTTGAGGAGGGTGGCCCCGGCCACTCCGCCGTCCACGAACTCCGCCCCCGGCATCTCTCCCCGCCGGGAAAGCTCCCGAACGACGTGGACCCCGATCCCCTCGTCGCAAAGCAGAATGTTCCCGACGCCGATGACCCGCATTGCCTCCCCCGGTTTTACTGTTGCGGAGGTACCCCACCGGCGCGAAGCTCGTAGTGGGGCGCCCCCTCGGTTGTACTGTTGCGGGGGTACCCCAGCAGCGCGAAGCTCGTACTGGGGCGTGCGCCTTCCGTGCTGTCTTCCTCATACGTTGTTGTACTAATGAAAGGGTGTGCTAAGTGTAGCAGAACGGGTTGCGCGACCGGTGTGGTATCCTGATCCGCATGGGACCGGGCGGCAACGTGCGCATCGAAGTGGAGCGGGCGATCCTGCAATCCGCGGACGAAGCGGCGGCGGCGATCCGCGATCTTCTATCGGAGCGGAAGATCTTCGCGCTGAACCTCATCTCCTCGCCGGGTTCCGGGAAAACCACGCTGATCGAGGCGCTCCTTGCCCGCTTCGACGGGAAGGGAGGCGTCGCCGTCGTCGAGGGGGACATCGAGACCGAGATCGACGCGGAGCGGATCCGGAAGCACGGCGTCCAGGTGCGGCAGATCAACACCCATTCCGCCTGCCACATCCAGCCGTTCCGGCTCCTGTCCGTTCTCCGGGAGATGGACCTGTCGGAAACCCGGCTTCTTCTCGTGGAGAACGTGGGGAACCTCGTCTGTCCTGCGGAAGTTTCGCTGGGAGAGGATGCCCGAGTCGTCCTGCTGAGCGTGACGGAGGGGGACGAGAAGCCGCTCAAGTACCCGTTGGTGTTCAAAACGTCCGACCTGCTCGTGATCACGAAGACGGACCTGCTGCCCTACGTGACGTTCGACGTGGAACGCGTCCGACGCGCCGCGCGCGCCGCCAACCCCGCGGTGGAGATCTTCGAGGTCTCCGCGACCACCGGTGCGGGGATGTCCGCCCTCCTCGACCGGTTCGAGACGCTACGGGCCGCCAAGAACTAAGTGCACGAGCTCGGGGTCGCCAACGAAATTCTCGACGTCGCGCTCTCCGAGGCGGACCGGCACGCGGCGAAGAAGGTTACGTCGATCCGGTTGCGCGTGGGCGTGCTCCGAGCCATCGAACCGGAGAATCTCTCCTTCCTCTTCGGCCACCTCTCCCGCGGAACACCGGCGGAAGGAGCACGCCTCGAAATCGTGGAGGAACCGGTCCGGGTCGAATGCCCGGACTGCGGGGTATCCGAGGCCAGCTCCTTCCCGTTCGAATGCCCCCGCTGCAAAGGATCGGGCATATCGGTGACCGGCGGCGACTCCCTGTCGATCCTCTCCCTCGACGTCGACGCCTGAACCCTGGCCCCGATTCGTCCGTTGCCGTTCCATGCCGCACGAGCCCGCCCGCGGTGCGCGCACCCAGTCCAAAAAAATAAAACGATGTATTCCGTTCTCTTGACGCCGGTGTTAGTGCATCGATGTTTGTTTATTAGTTGCCGATTGTAATGAAGATTTCTCTTGACAGGAATAGAACTATTTTTTAAATTTTATGAAACACCAAGCTGCCCGTGCAGGAGGCGCAGATGCTCACGAAGCGGGGGTACGGTCTCAGTCGGCGCGATTTCATCCGGCTCGCGGGGGGAACCGTCGCGGCGCTCGGATTCTCGGGGGCGTTGACGCCGAAGCTGGCGCGGGCGCTTGAAAAGGCGGCGGCGGGAAGGCCCAAGGTCGTCTGGATTCACTTTGCCAGCGACACCGGGTGCACCGAGTCGTTCATCAAGTCGGACCACCCGAACGCGGGAGAACTGGTCCTCGACATCCTGAGCGTCGACTACCACGAGTCGATCATGGCCGCGGCGGGAAAGCAGGCCGACGAGGTGCTGGCGAAGGCGGTGGCGGGGAAAGATTACATCTGCGTCGTCGAGGGGGGGATCCCCACGGTCCCCGGCCACGGGATGATCGGCGGGCGCGAGATGCTGGCCATCGCGAAAGAGGTGTGCGGCAACGCGAAGGCGGTGGTCGCCATCGGCTCCTGCGCGGTCGACGGCGGCGTTCCGGCCGCGAAGCCCAACCCAAGCAAGATCCTTGGCGTCGGTGAGGCCCTCGGGATGAAGGTGGTGAATCTTCCCTGCTGCCCGGTCAACCCGGAGTGGCTGGTCGGCACGGTCGTCTACGTCCTGACGATGGGGAAGCTCCCCGAGCTCGACAAGAAGGGGCGTCCGCTGATGTTCTACGGAAGGAAGATCCACGACAACTGCCCGCGGCGGACCCACTTCGACGGCGGGCGTTTCGTCGAGCAGTTCGGATCGAAAGAGGAAGCCCAGGGGTACTGCCTGTACAAGATGGGGTGCAAGGGACCGGAGGCGTGGTCGGAGTGCCCGAAGACCCGCTGGAACTCCAAGGAGTCGTGGTGCATCGAGATCGGCTCCCCGTGCCTCGGGTGCTCCGAGAACCAGTGGACCGACAACTTCGCCCCCTTCTACGGAAAGCTCGCCAACGTCGCCCTGCCGTACGGCGACCTGACGGCGGACAAGATCGGCGTCGGGATCGCGGTCGCCACCGGCGCCGCCATCGTGGGGCACGCGGTGGCGAAGGCGGCCCGCGGGAAGAGCCCGGACGATACGAAGAAATAGCGACCCGGACACTTCGGGAACGGACGAGAGGGAGAGCCCATGGCCAAGCGAGTCGTGATCGACCCGATTCCCCGCATCGAAGGACACCTGCGTATCGAAGTGGAGGTGGAGAACGGCAAGGTGAAGGACGCCTGGAGCTCCGGGACGCTGTTCCGCGGCTTCGAGCTCATCCTGCAGGGGAGGGACCCGCGCGACGCCTGGTTCATCACCCAGCGGATCTGCGGCGTCTGCCCCGTCTCCCACGGGCACACGAGCACGATGGGGCTCGAAAAGGCGTTCAACGTGACGCCTCCCGACAACGCCCGGATCGTCCGGAACCTGATCGAGGGTGCGCAGTTCGTCCACTCCCACATCCTTTGGTTCTACCACCTGAACGCCCTCGACTACGTCGACGTCGTCTCCGCGCTCCAGGCGAAGCCGAAGGAGAAGTCCCTTCAGGACGTGCAGGCGAGGGTGAAGAAGTTCGTGGAGAGCGGGCAGCTCGGTCCGTTCGCCAACGGATACTGGGGCCACCCCGAATACAAGCTGCCGCCGGAGCTGAACCTCCTCGCGGTGGCGCACTACCTCGAGGCGCTTGAGATGCAGAAGGAGGCGTCGGCGATCGTCGCCCAGCTCGGCGGGAAGATGCCGATGCACATGAGCACGCCCCCCGGCGGCACGACGTTCGTCCCCACCGTCGAGGTGATGGACAACGTCATCTGGCGGCTGAAGATGCTCCAGCACTGGGTGGACACCGTCTTCCTGCCCGACGTTCTCGCGATCGCGCCGTACTACATCAAGTACGCGGGGATCGGGAAGGGCGTGGGGAACTACCTCTCCTGGGGCGTCTTCGACGACCCGTCGTTCGACCCGAAGAAACGGCTTCTCCCGCGCGGGGCGATCTTCGACGGCAAGCTGGCCGTGGCCGACGTCGACGGGAAGGACGTGACGGAGTACGTCGACCACTCCTGGTACACCGCGGAGTGCGGGAACCGTACCCCGATGGAGGGGAAGACGGAGCCGAAGTTCACGAAGATGGGGGACTCGAAGTACACGTGGCTCAAGGCCCCACGGATCAAGGACCATCCGATGGAGGTGGGCGCCCTGTCGCGGGTACTGGTCGCCTACGTGTCGGGGAACGCCAAGGTCAAGTCGATGGTGGACGGTACGCTGGCGGCCCTGGGCCAGGCGGGGCACCCCGAGGTTCTCCTCTCGGTGCTGGGACGGATCGCCGCGCGGGTGCTCGAGACGAAGTTGGTGATCGACGGGATGCTGGACTGGACCGGGGAGCTCCTCGCGAACCTCAAGGCGGGAAAGACGCAGACGTATGCGCTGAACGACGTCCCCGAAAAGGGGCAGGGGATCGGGTTGTGGGAGGCGCCCCGCGGGGCGCTCGCCCACTACAACGTGATCGAGGGGAAGAAGCTGAAAAATTACCAGTGCGTGGTGCCCACCACGTGGAACGCCTCGCCGCGCGACCACAAGGGGGTGCGGGGGCCGATCGAGGAGGCGCTGGTGGGAACTCCGGTGCTGAACCCCGACAAACCGCTGGAGGTGCTGCGCGTGGTCCATTCCTTCGACCCGTGCATCGCCTGCGCGGTGCACATCATCCACCCGGTCACCAACGAAGTGAAGGCGTTCCGGGTCGTCTGACGGGGGAGGAACATGGCGGAAGAGCGGTACTACAAGCACGACGGGTTCGAGCGCTTCACCCACTGGGCCCACACCCTCGACACGGTGATCCTGGTCCTCTCGGGGCTGCAGATCCACTACCCGGGGTTCGCCGTCTTCGGGGCGATGCAGACGGCGCGCTTCCTTCACCTCGCTTCCGGGTACGTCTTCGTGGCCATCGGGGCGTACCATACGTACATCTTCTTCGCACTCGGCAAGCACAGGATATCGATGCCGGGGCTGTTCGACTTCTCCGAGGTGGGCCCGATCCTCAAGTATTACCTCCATCTCAGCCACGAAAAACCGGTCGTCGAGAAGTACAACGTGCTGCAGAAGTTCGGCTACTTCCTGCTCTTCGCGGTTTCCGTCCTCCAGTCCCTGCTCGGGTTTGCCCTTTACACCTATCTCTGGCCGGGGTTGTTCGCCGTCGTGTACGCGGTCTTCGGAGACGCGGTGCACATCCGCATCTGGCACACCACGATCATGTGGCTGTTCCTCTCCTTCACGGCGCTCCACGTCTACCTCGTCGTCACCGAGGACAAGCGGATGATCCGGGCGATGGTGGACGGGTATTACTACCGGAAGGCGCACGAGGGAAAGGCGGGAGGGTAGGCCGAGCGCCGTTCCGCGCGTAGACGCACTGGAGCGCGACGAGCCGTCGCGGGGAGAGCCCCGGGGCGGCTTTTCCTTATACCAGGTCCGTTTCCTTCGATACGCGATTCCCCGCATCCAGGATTCGCGTTGCCGCACCCCCCTGTCATGCTGGTAGGATAATCGCGACATACCACCCGCCCGGAGGAAGCCGTGCGCACCGTCATTCTTCTCTGCTGCTCCAACGTCTTCATGACCTTCGCCTGGTACGGCCACCTGAAGACCCTCCAGTCGAAGCCGATCTACGTCGCGATCCTCGTGAGCTGGGGGATCGCTTTCTTCGAGTACCTCCTGATGGTGCCGGCGAACCGGATCGGCGTGCAGAACTTCACCGTCCCGCAGCTCAAGGTGATGCAGGAAGTGATCACGATGGTCGTCTTCGCGGGGTTCGCCGTTTATTACCTGGAAGTGCCTCTGAAGCTCGACTACCTGTGGGCGGGGCTGTGCCTTGTGGGGGCCGCCTGGTTCATGTTCCGGACCGTCTGAAGCGTCCCGCGTTCCCGCTTCCCCGCATCATCCGGAAGCAATACAATTATGAAGGTGCGGGATGCGTCCCTCGCCTGACCGGTTTGCGACCGTCGCGGGGCCCCCCCGGGACCCGGCGGGAGGGAACTCCTTGATGAGCATCCGTGATCCCCGGTCCGCCCGTCCGTTCGTACGTCTTGCGACGATACTTTTTTCCGTCCTTGTCGTCTCCCTTTTCCCGGGCCCTGCGGTTCCGCAGGATGCCGGGCCGCTTCACCTTCGGGCCATCGTCCGTCAAAAGTATCCGCTCCTCTTCGTGCGAGGGAATTCCCCCGGTCGGCCCGAAGGGATGGCGATCGATGTATTGGAGGCGATCGCCTCCAGGTCCGACATCTCGCTGTCCTGGATCATCCTCCCCACCGACGCGGACGTCATGGAACCGCTTCTCGAAGGGAAGGGCGACTTCGTCGTCGACTGGGGGAGGACGGCGTCCCGCTCGATGCAGTTCGGTTTTTCGGAACCGTACGTCACGCTCCCGGTGAACGTTTATGTCAGAAAGGGATCGACCGTTCTCCAGGATGCCCGCCTTCTGACCGGCCTCCACGTGGGGGTCGTTTGCCGGAACGTCTCCGACGAGATCCTGTCCCCCCGGACCGACCTCCGGATCGAATCCTACCACTCTCTTCACGACGCGCTGTTCCACCTCCTCTCCGGGGAGATCGACGCGGTCGCGCACCTGGGTCCGGTTCTCTTCGAAGAGGCGCGGGCCGCCGGAATCGAGGACAAGATCGTAAAGGTGGAGCCCGCCCTTGCGGACAGCCCGCGATGTTTCGCCGTCCGGAAAGGGGATGCGGCGATCCTTGCGCGGCTGAACCGCGGTTTGGAGGCTCTGATCGACTCCCCCGACTACCGGCGGATCCTCCTGAAGTGGTTTCCGCCGCCGACGCCTTTCTGGACGGCGAAACGGATCCTCGCGGCGAACGCGGCGGTTTTCTTCCTGTTGTTACTGGCCCTGGGGGGGTGGCACTATGTCGCCCTTCTCCGGGTGAACAAGGCGCTCGCGGAGAGCCGGGCGCGGTTCCAGTCGCTCGTCGAGACGACCAGCGACATCGTCTGGGAAGCCGATGCGAACGCCACCATCACCTATATCAGCCCCAACGTGCGGGAACTCCTCGGGTACGACCCCGGCGAGGTGATCGGGAAGGCGGCGTTCGACCTCATCGCTCCCGAAGGGGTCGCCAGGGGGCGGAAGGTTCTGGAAGAAGCTGTGAAGGGGCGCAGAGCGTTCACGGGGGTGGAGAATTTCTACATTCACAAGTCCGGCCGCCATGTCGTGACCGAGGGGAGCGGCGTGCCGTTCTTCGGTGCGAACGGCGCCCTCCTCGGGTTTCGCGGAATTCACCGGGATGTGACGGCAAGGAAACGACTCGAAGAGGAACTCCACCGCAGCGAAACCGAACGACTCTCGGCGCAGAAATACGAAGCCGTGGGAAAGCTTGCCGCGGGGATGGCGCACAACATCAACAACCTGATGATGATCGTCGGCGGCTACGGTTCGCTCCTCCTTCAGAAGATGGATCCGGGCGATCCGCGCCGGAAGGAGATCCGCGAGATCCTGATCGCGGGCGACCGCGCGGCGAGGATCACCGCTCAGCTCCTCGCCTTCAGCCGCCACTCGATCCTCATGGCGAAGGTCGACGCGCTCGACGCGCTCGTCGAGGGGTTGATCCCTTCCCTGCATGCTCTCCTGGGGGACGGGATCGCGCTTACGGTCCGCAAGGAATCGGCGGGGGTGACGGTCCGCGTGGACGGTCGGCAGTTCGGGGCGGCGATGGAGGAACTCGCGAGGAACGCGAAGGACGCGATGCCGGAGGGAGGCAGGCTCGACATCACGACCGGCGCCCGGACGGTCGGTGAACCCGACGGGACGCCTGCATACCACCCCGCCCCGGGCCGGTATGCGACGGTGTCCGTGGCGGACACGGGATGTGGGATGGACCGGGAGGCCCTCTCCCACCTCTTCGAACCGTTCCAGACCACGAAGGGGTTCGGGCGGGGGATGGGCCTCCCGTCGGTTTACGGCTTCGTCAAGCAGTCCTCCGGTTTCATCGAGGTGGAGAGCCCGCCGGGGCATGGCACCACCGTAACGATCGGCCTTCCGTTCTCCGGAGAGACGGCTTCCACCTGACCCTTATTTTCCCATCATCCCTTCCATGTGCTTCACGTGCGATTCCTGGAGGTCGGTCAGCAGTTTCGAATGCTCCAGGGAGGCGGCACGGAAGGCGGCCGCGTCGTCCTTCGACTTCAGGGCTTCCATCTTCGCCTCGAGCGCGCGCAGCTTCGCGATCGTCCCGCGCATCTCCTCCATGTGACGGGCCATCCCTTCCTTCATCGGGCCTCCGTCCCCCATGTGCTTGCCGTGCATGTGCGTTTCGTGGGCGCCGCCGTCGTGTCCGCAGTCGCACTTCTCCCCGCAGGGGCTTTCGCACCTGCAGCCGCACCTGGGGTCGGCGTGCGCGGTCGTCGCCGCTAAAGACGGAATTCCGGCCGCCAGCAGCAGCCCGACCGCCACCGTGAGGATCCTCTTCCCGATCGCTCCCATCGCTTTTCCTCCTTTTTTGTTTCCTGCAATGATCCTTCGATGAGCGTAACCGACCGCGGGTTCCCTGCCTTCCGTCCTTGGACATCTCCCGGGGGATGCGTTACATTGGTCACGGAGGCCCCCCCCCGATGCTCGTCGGAAAACGGATGACGCGGAACCCGAAGACGGTCTCTCCGGACGACTCGCTTTCGCTTGCCGCAGGGATCCTTCGGGAGTGCCGGTTCCATCACCTGCCGGTGGTCGAGGGGGACAGGCTGGTCGGGATCCTGTCCGACACGGACCTGCGGAACGCCTCCTTCGCCGCGATCCCCGCGGAAGGGGGAGGACGACAGCCGGGGGACCGGCCGGTACGGGAGGCGATGCGGACGGAAGTGTGGTCCGTGACCCCCGAGGATTCGGTCGAGGACGCGCTCCTCATCCTCACCCGGGAAAAGTTCGGCGCCCTCCCGGTCCTCTCCGGGGACCGCCTGGTGGGGATCATCACGAGAGCGGACCTGCTGAACGCCTTCGTCGACCTCCTCGACGTGAACGGGGTCTGCTTCTGCGTGGACGTCACCTTCCCCCGGAACATGGCCCGGTTCGAGGAACTGATCGACACCTTCGCGGGGATGGGCGTCGAGGTCCGCAGCGTCCTGATCGCGCCGCAGGGCGAGATCGGGGCGCTGAACGCGCACCTGCGCGTCGCGACGATCGACGGCCCGGCGGTCCGCCGGGCTCTCCGTGAAAAAGGGTTTGTGATCTCGGAGCAGGTCTCCCGCCTCTGAACTCCGTTCCCCTTTCCGGCATCGAAACGGAAAGGGAGGAGGAAGTTCGATGGAAGAGGAATCCCCATCTTCCGGCCGGTGCGAGGTGGGCGCCGCCGGCAGGACGGACGTCGAGCTGCTGGACGCGTACTCCCGCGCCGTCACCACGGTGGTGGAGGCGGTGGGGCCCGCGGTGGTCAGTATTTCGGTGGGCCGTGAATCGGCGGACGGGAACGGTGTGGAGCCGATGGGGGCCGGCTCCGGGATCCTGCTGACGCCCGACGGCTACGTCCTTACCAATCACCACGTGGTCAGGGAAGCGAACCGCATGCGGCTTACGCTGACGGACGGCGCACGCCTCGGCGCGGTACCGGTCGGTACGGATCCGCCGAACGACCTCGCGGTGGTCCGCGCGGACGGCTCCGGGCTTCCGTACGCCGCCTTGGGCGACTCCGCGGCCCTCAAGGTGGGGCAGCTCGTGATCGCCATCGGCAATCCGTTCGGGTTCCAGTCGAGCGTCTCCACCGGCGTGGTGAGCGCCACGGGTCGCGGGATGCGCAGCATCGACCGGCGGCTCATCGAGAACGTGATCCAGCATACCGCCCCCCTGAACCCCGGCAACTCCGGAGGGCCGCTGGTCGATTCGAGGGGCCGCGTCGTCGGGATCAACACGGCGATCATCGCGGCGGCGCAGGGGCTCGGTTTCGCGGTGCCGTCGAACACGGCGCGCCACGTGGTGTCGCAGATCCTCGCGCACGGGAGAGTGCGCAGGGGGTACCTCGGGATCGGCGGGCGGCAGAGGCCCCTGTCGAGGCGGATGGTGCGGTACTTCGGACTGCCGCGGGAATCCGGTGTCGAGGTGGTATCGCTCGACCCGCAAGGGCCGGCGGGAGGCTCCGGAATCCGGCCGGGCGACATCGTGGTCGGGATGAACGGCCACCCGGTCGAGAGCGTCGACGACCTTCACCGCCTGTTGTCGGAGGTGGTGGTCGGGGAACCGGCGCGGATCGACGTGCTGCGCGGAACGGAACAAACGACCGTGGAAGTGGTGATCGCGGAGGCGGCGGCGTAACTCCGACAGGCCACCGCCGTTCCCCAGGGGGAAAAGACCCTCAATATGAGAGGAACTCTACGGTATCGGGATTGACCGCAACCCCGTGCAAACAACTGCCTTTTTCGGGGTGAAAAGAGGTGAAAAAGAGATTTTGTGGGGATAAAGGAAAATGAACCGATGAACGAGGAAGGGGGGGTATGCCTGATCCATCCCCCTGCTGAAAAAACGGGGCCGCGGGCGAGAACCCGCAGTCCCCGTTTCGCGGTTCGCTGCCGCTGCTCCCTCCGCGGGGTCCTCAAGCGGCCTTCGGCCACTTCTTCCCGACATCCCCGAGCCCGGCTTTTTTGAGGTCTTCGGGGGTCATGGCGATCCTGAATTCGACGTCGGCGTTGAAGGCGAGGAACCAAGGCTCGGCAATCGCGGGAATCTTCGAGGGGTCGGCGAGGTCGAAGATCAGGATCGCCCCCCTGTGCCCATCCCGTTCCGTGAAATAGACTGCCTCGGGCTTGGTCTCTTTCAGGATGCGGTCCAGTTTCTCGCCGACGGACCCGTCCCTGACGGCGGTGTTGAACGGCTCGTGAGGCATGGTCACGTTCAAGAGAAAACGCATGTGAGAACCTCCCTTTCTGCCATGGCAGACGCCGGGGACCCCATGCGCCGCCAAGGGGGTCGGACCGTTGATGTTTCACCGAGGGTCCGCCAAGGTGATGCCTGCCCAGACTGCACTTCCGGCAATCCCGGCGCTATGTCTATTGAGATGCCACGGTCCGTGGGATGGTTCGGGTTCGGGGGGAATGGTACTCGGTTCGTCGCCTGCAACCCGGACTGCTTAGGAGGGATTTACAGGTTGATGTCCGGCCCCGGAGGAGTGATAATTTAACCGAGGGCGGAATGACCGCCCTCCCCAACGCCATGGCGACCAGGAATTGGTTCCTGACCACCGTCAAGGCGCTGGAACGGGCGCTGCGTCAGGCCGAATTCGATAGACCGGCTACTGACTCGGCGCCTTTCTTTTCTCGTGCTCAATGATACATACCCGTGCATGTTCAGGTTGCTGCTTGGGTCAAGAGAGCGGGTTACGGCGTGCCGCGAGTTCCGGGTCATACCTTGAAAACCCGGTCGAGTCAGCCGAAATTTCAAGGTTTGTGTGCCTTACCCCTTTCCGATCAACCTCCGCAGCACGTACGGCAGGATGCCGCCGTGGAGGTAGTAGTGCACCTCGGCGGGCGTGTCGATCCGCGCCAGCGCCGGGAACGTCCGTTCGCCCCCCTCGCCGGAAACGCGCACTGTCACCCGCATCCGGGGCGTGATCTCCCCGGCGATCCCCTCGATGGCGTAGATTTCCTTTCCCGCAAGGCCGAGGGACTCCCGGGTGGCGCCGTCCACGAACTGGAGCGGAAGGATCCCCATCCCGACGAGGTTGCTGCGGTGGATCCGCTCGAAGCTCTCCGCGATCACCGCGCGCACCCCCAGCAGCCGCGGCCCCTTGGCCGCCCAGTCGCGCGACGACCCGGAGCCGTACTCCTTCCCGGCGAGGATGATCAGCGGGGTCCCCTCCTTGGCGTACCGCATCGCCGCGTCGTAGATCGTCATCTTTTCGCCGCCCGGCGGGCATGTCGTCCACCCGCCCTCGGTTCCCGGCGCCAGCAGGTTGCGCAGCCGGATGTTGGCGAAGGTGCCCCGCATCATCACATCGTGATTTCCCCGCCGGCTTCCGTAGGAGTTGAACTCCTCCTTCGGGATGCCGTGGTCTTTCAGGTACGCTCCCGCGGGGCCGTCCTCGGCGATGTCGCCGGCGGGGGAGATGTGGTCGGTGGTCACGGAGTCCCCGAGCACCGCGAGGACCCGCGCCCCGCGGATCTCCGCGACCGGTTCCGGCTCCGCCGGCAGGTTCTCGAAGAACGGCGGGTTCTTGACGTAGGTGGAGGACGGATCCCAGGCGAAGCACTCGGATTTCGGGACGGGAAGGTTTTTCCACACCTCGTCCCCCGCGAACACGGAGGCGTACTCCTTGCGGAACATCTCCGGTTCGACCGCGGATCGCACCGCCTCGGTGATCTCGCCCGGGGACGGCCAGATCTCGTGGAGGAAGACCGGCTTCCCGTTCCGGTCGTTGCCCAGCGGTTCGGTGTACGGGTCGAAGTCGACGTCTCCGGCGAGGGCGTACGCCACGACGAGCATCGGGGAAGCCAGGTAGTTCGCCCGGCACAGCGGGTGGATCCGTCCCTCGAAGTTCCGGTTCCCCGACAGGACCGACGCGGCGACCAGGTTTCCGCGCCGGATCGTCTCCGCGACCGCCTCGGGGAGGGGCCCGGAGTTTCCGATGCAGGTGGTGCAGCCGTATCCGACCAGGTGGAACCCGAGCGCCTGCAGATACGGCGTCAGCCCCGCCCGATCGAGGTACTGCGTCACCACCTTCGATCCCGGGGCGAGGCTCGTCTTTACCCACGGGCGCGTCCGCAGCCCCTTTTCGACCGCCTTCTTCGCCACCAGCCCCGCGCCGATCATCACGGAGGGGTTGGAGGTGTTCGTGCAGCTCGTGATGGCGGCGATCACCACCGAGCCGTCGTGCAGGTCGTATACCCCCTGGTCGAGCCGCACCGATGTCGTGCCGGGCGTCCAGGCTCCCGCCTCGGGAGTGTGAATTTCCCCGGCGACGCAACCGCCCTCCCCCATCCACCGGTCCGCGCCATCGTCCGCGTTTTCCGTCCGCGCCTCCTTTCCCCACGTGGAAAGGGCCTTGCGGAACGCATCCCTCGCGTCCTTGAGCGGCACGCGGTCCTGCGGCCGGCGCGGCCCCGCCATGCACGGCTCCACGGTGGAAAGGTCGAGCGAAAGGGTGTCGGAGAAGGCCGGGTCGCGGGCGTCGTCCGTGCGGAAGAGCCCCTGTGCCTTGCAGTACGCCTCGACGAGCTTCACCTGCTCCTTGTCCCGGCCGGTGAAAAGAAGGTAGGAGAGCGTCTCCCGGTCGACGGGGAAGAAGCCGATCGTCGCGCCGTACTCCGGCGACATGTTCGAGATCGTCGCCCGGTCGGCCACGGAGAGGGAGGAGAGCCCCTTTCCGTAGAACTCGACGAACTTTCCCACCACGCCTTTCTTCCGCAGCATCTGGACGACGGTGAGGACGAGGTCGGTCGCGGTCGCCCCGACGGGGAGCTCCCCGGTCATCCGGAACCCCACCACCTCGGGGATAAGCATCCAGATCG